>OJOK01000026.1_pt1 | contig 119398 bp, 120 predicted proteins | sample 1598051 | NCBI WGS metagenome assembly OJOK01 (sample SAMN01915205, study PRJEB22387) | human gut metagenome | isolation source: stool | host: Homo sapiens | place: USA
CAGGGGGCGTTTCGATTTCGCCCCCTGCACCCCCTAACGACCAAAAGGGAGGGGCCTCGCCCCTCCTTTTTGGATGATCCTCCCCGCGCTTCTGACAGCGCGGCATTGCTTCGCTCGCCGCTCAGGGCTGCTTCTATTTCAGTTCTGTGCTGTGATATACATTTCTTCTGCTTTTTGCTGGGCAGCGATGAGTGTGGATTTTGCGTCGCCGTAATTTTGCTTTTCGATCTGAGCAAGTGCGTCGGTGATGGCGTTGAACAGGGTCGAGTACATCTTCTGATAGTTTTCCATCGTCTTTTCCTTTCCGCAATAAAAATTTTATTTTGCACTGATATAGTGCAATTATAACGAACTTTACGGATAAACTCAATACTGAAATGTGCTAAATCAGTGCAGGAGGTGTTGGGCTTGGACTACGAATATTCAAAGTGTCTTGGCGCACATCTTGCGAAAATCAGAAAAGACAATCACTTGACACAGGAACAGCTCTCCGCCAAGCTCCAAGTGCTCGGCTGCGACCTGACGCGAAGCGCCCTCGCTAAAATTGAAGTCGGTCAACGCCACATTTATCCTGACGAAATGAAAGCCCTGCACCAAGCCCTCGGAAAACCATACGATGACTTATTCATATAAAAACGACCGCTGACGCGGTCGTTTTTTTCTATTAGAGATGCGGCGAGCGCAGCAATGCCGCCCTGGCAGGCACCAACAAGTCTGCCAAAATCCAAAGTAGACGGAGATTGCTAAAGAGTAACAAATCGCAGGCAAAGCGACAGCGAAGATAGAAGATAGTCAAGTCGTTTAGATACAAAAAATAGCAGGCACCCGATTCCGCAGGCTGCGCAGCTCTTCAAGCCCAAATCTCGCAATGGCGGGGTCAAGGGGCAGGGCCCCTTGCGTTCTCTTGGGGGTGTAAGGGGGCCATTCTCTCACGTGAGAGAATGGCCCCCTTTCCCGCGTCCCCCGCACGGTGCGGGGACCTTATCTTCTTCCCTGCGCCTTGGCGCTCAAATACAGCACCGCTTCGACCACTCCCCCGCCGACGGCGAGGGCCTTGTCCGAGATCGTCGTGCAGTACTCCGGCTTGCATCGCGGGTCGACATCGCCGGACTTCATCCCCTTCTTAACGGACACGCCATCGTCCAGCACGCCGCGCAGCACACCGCTGATGGTACACTTCATCGGCTGACCCTCGACAAAGCCGATGGTCTCGCCCTCCTCGACCGTGTCGCCGATGCGGTGGACGGCAGTAAAAATGCCGTCGCACGGCGCGCGCAGCACGCGCTCGCCCGCAAAGCCGCCGATGAGGCCGGGAATGTTCGTGTTCGGCAGCGCGCTGCCGGAGTAGATGACGCGCCCGAGCGTGTGGCCGCGCATCGTCTCGACGACCGCGTGGCAGTCCTCCCCCGCCGTGAAGCCGGGGCCGACGCCCACGACGATCGGCGCGTCGTCGATCTTCGTGCCGAGATTGCGCTTGGCAAGAATCGCGTCCACGAGCGCGTCCGGTGCGAGCTCCTCGCGGCAGGCGCACTCAGGGTCGGCCAAAACAGGCAGCGAACCCTCGCGCAGCAGCTTCTTCGCCTCCGCGGCATTCTCCGCGCGCACGGCGCGCAGACCCTCGACCGTCGTTTCCCCGTGGACGATGGCATCGGAAAACGCCACCGTGCGGCGGATGGCCGTCGGGCGGGCGAGGTCGGTCATCACCACGTCGATCCCGCAGCGCCACAATCTCATGGCCGCGCCGCTCGCGATGTCTCCTGCGCCGCGAATCAATGCAAGCATACATATACCCCCTGATGCAGACTGCCCGCGATGACCGGGCAGGAAAATTCATTTGCCATGGCCTGCGCCGCTTCATAATCGGCGGCAGACTCCACCTTGTTGATATAAACGCGGTCGCCGTAACCCTCGGCGTTGACGACGCGCGCGGCAAGCTGCGGCGTGACGACCGTCTCCTCATCCACGCCCGCGAGCTGCGCGTAGAGCGCGCTGCGGTGGCAGGTCTCGCGGATGGTTTTGCCGACGCCGTCGATGCCGATGACCATGATGACACGCTGCGCCTCCTCCGGGATCACCGGCTCATGGGAAGCGTGCGCCTTGAGCGGCAGGCGCTTGGCACCGTCCGCCTCGACAAGCACAAAATCCGCAAGCTGCGCCAGCGTGCCCATTGAGAGCCACGGCGCGCAGAGCTTGCCGCTCTCCGCCCGCGAGGCAACACAGACGATGCCCGACCGCTCCAATGCCGCCGAAACGGCGGCCTCGTCCGCATCCAGCAGCGTTTCATACTGCTTCGGACGGCAGATGTGCGTTGTGGTCGTGATAATGACCTTACCCTTTTTCGAAAGCTCCCCGGCGAGCGTTTCCATCAGCGTCGTCTTTCCGCCGCCGCCGATGATGGCCGTCACGCCGCGGCCGACGTGCAAAAGCGGTGCGATCTGCATATACGCACCCTCAGTGCCGCTGTCCGGCGAGGCGCGCACGGTGCTCGATCATCTCCGCCGCGATACTGATGGCGATCTCCTCCGGCGTCTCAGCCAGAATCGGAAGGCCGATGGGCGCGTGGACGCGCGCGATGTCCTCTTCGGTATAGCCGTCACACTTGAGGCGCTCACGCGTTTTGGCGACCTTTGTGCGGCTGCCGATGCAGCCGATATAGGTCGCATCGCTCCCCAGCACCTGGGAGAGGATTTCATAGTCCGCCTGATGGCCCGGCGTCATCACGACGGCATAGTCGTTCGCCGTGAGCGCCACCTTGCCGGAAATATCGGAAAAGCTGCCGAAGATGACCTCGCTCGCCATGGGATAGTTTTCTTTCTTCGCAAGCTCCTCGCGGTTGTCGTACATCACTACGCGGAAGCCCACCGTCGCCAGCACCGGCACGAGCGCGCGGCCCACATGGCCGCCGCCGAAGATATACACGCTGCCCGCGTGGCACAGCGGCTCGACATAAATGCCGTCTTTCCACACAGCCTTGGCGGAGAAATAGTCTACCTTGTCCTGCGGGATCTCCTCGCGCGTGACAACGTGGAACTCGTTCACGCCGTCGCCGTCAAGAGACAACAGCAGCCAGAGGTCGACGTCTTTATCGAGCATTTCGCGCCAGCGCTTGAGCACCGCGACGTCCGCAGTCTGCTCAGGCGCGAAAAACTGGAAGTAAACCGTCACCGCGCCGCCGCAGATCATGCCCGTGCTGGCCACTTCACTCGGGTGCAGGTTGTAGGACTTGAGCTCGTTGCTGCCACCGTTTTTGAGCGCGTCCTGCGCGCGCTGGATGCTCAGCCGCTCCACTGCGCCGCCGCCAATCGTGCCGAGCACGCGGTCATCTTCAAAGACAGCCATCTTCGCGCCCGCGCCGCGCGGCACAGAGCCCGAAGACGCCAGAATGCTGCTCAGCACCACACGCTCGCCGCGCGAAAGGGCCGCGAGCATTTCATCAAGAATCGCTTTCATAGTTTCATGCTCCTTTGCAGAGAATCACGCTGCTATTATGCACTGCATTATAGCAAAGCGCCGCGGCAAACGCAAGCCGCGGCGCACAAAAGTCGCATTGATCGTTATTTTCCATTAAATCAGGGGCGCGCATATCTGGCGCAGCTCACTTACTGCGCTCGATGCGCTTGAGCTCGCCGAAATACTTGTCGTGCGCCTCCTGATAGGCGCGGTTGAAGACCGGGTCTTTGCCCTGGTGCAGCGCCTGAATATAGTCGTGGTGGTTGTTCATGATGTGCTCATCGAACATCGAGAGCGTAAAGACGCCGACATTCGAGCACTGGTCGGCGATGCGCTCCACATTGACGAGGATATCGAGAAACGTGAGGCCCGCGTACACCGTGCACTGCCCGTCGCGCACGCGGCGGATGTGATTGGCGCGCAGCGTGGCGACAAGGTCGTCCACGACCTCCTCGACCGGCTCGATGTGGCGCGCGGCCTCGTAGTCCGTGGCGGCAAAGGCCTTGTAGGTGTAATCTAAAATCTCGCCGAGCACCTCGCGCAGCACCATGAGCTCCTGATGTGCCGTGGGCGACAGGCTCGCGCTGCGGTCAAGGAACTCCTGCGCATTTTCCGTCAGGTTCACGGCGTGGTCGCCGATACGCTCAAACTCGCCGAAGCACTGGATATAGTAGTTGAGCATGTCGCTTCCGTGTCCGCTCGGCATGTGCGGCGACAGGCGGATGAGGTAGTTGTCCACATGGTCGGCGAGCTTGTCGATGTGCTCCTCGTTCTCGTTGATGACCTCGATCGTGTGGGCGTCGTACTGCTCGAGCACGCCCATCGCGTTCATCACACCCGAGCGGGCGAGACGCGCCATGGTGGTGATGGCCTCGCCCGCGCCCGAGAGCGCGATGGCGGGAGAGGTGAAGAACTTTTCATCGAGCAGCGAAAGCTCGTGGTCGACATTTTCGCCAAGGCGCACATCGTCCTTGACGAGCTTGCGCGAGAGCTTTTCAAACTGGCCGCATACCGGCAGCAGCACGATGGCCGAAACAAGACGGAACACCGTGTGCACATTCGCGATGCCGCCGGAGGAAAGCGCCTCGTCCCACAGGGCATCGAGCACACCGAACGAGTGCAGCAGCATCAGCCCCACGATCACGAGGATCGAACCGGCGATGTTGAAGAGGATATGGATCACGCCCGTGCGCTTGGCATCGGCCTTCGAGCCGATGGAGCAGACGATGGCCGTCGTCACACAGTCGCCGATGTTGACGCCGATGATGATGGCGTAAACGGACGAGAACGTCAGCGCGCCGGTCGTGGCAATGGCCTGCAAAATACCGATGGTCGCCGACGAACTCTGCAGCAGGAACGCAACGCCCGCGCCGAGCAGGAATCCGAGCACCGGCTTTCCCGAGAGCTGGTAGAACATGTTGGCAAACGTCTCAGATTCCGACAGCGGGCTCACCGCCGCGGTCATGCTGAGAAGGCCGGTGAAGAGGATGCCGAAGCCCATCGCGATCGAGCCGATGGTATCGGACTGGCGGGTCTTGACCGCCATTAGAAAGAGGATGCCGATAATCGCCGCAAGGGGCGCGAGCGTCGAGGGCTTGAAGAAATTGAGCAGCGATGTCTCCGATGCGTTCACGTCGAGAAGGCGAATGATCTGGCCCGTGATCGTCGTACCGACATTCGCGCCCAGAATGACGCCGATCGACTGGTGCAGCGACATCACGCCCGCGCCGACAAGGCCCGACGTCAGCACGATCGTCGCTGTAGAGCTCTGGATGACCGCCGTGACCACAAGGCCCAGCAGAAAGCCGACGAGCGGATTGTTCGTCACCTTTTCCATCGCGCGCTTGAAGGCATCGGACGAACCTTTTTTCAGTCCGTCGCCCATCAGGCGCATGCCGTACAGGAACAGCGCCAGACCGCCAAAGAGGGTGATCAAGTTGAAAATCGTCATAAGCGTTTCAAACCTCTTCTTCTGTATTATGCCGCCGCGCGGCGCAGGTTTCGGGCTGTAAAATACCCAACTCTCACCAAATACTATTTTATCAGGTGAGGGCAAAATTGCAATCCTTTTCCCAAGATTTGTTACAAACAGCAAAAATGATTTATCCCTTGCATTTTTGTGTGCGCGTGGTACAATATTTATAGACAAAAAAAGGAGGCTTTCAACCATGTTGAACGCAGGCAACCCCATCGGCGTGATGGACAGCGGCATCGGCGGTCTCACCGTCGTGCGCGAATTACAGCGCATTCTCCCCGGCGAAGATATCATCTATTTTGGCGACAGTGCCAACTGCCCCTACGGCAACAAGACCTCTGACCAGATCTTCGAGTTGAGCAGCCACATGCTCCAGTTCCTCGGCGACAACGGTGTCAAGTGCACTGCCATCGCCTGCAACACCATCTCCACCATGGCCGACCGCCTGCGCCCCTGCTTCGACTACAAGATCGTCAGCATCGTGGAAGAAGCTGCCAAATACGTCCTGCGCGAGCATCTCAAGAGCGTCGGCCTCATCGCGACGGAGTTCACTGTTGCCTCCGGCAAGTACGCCGAGCTCATCCATGAGGGTGATCCCGAGTGCAAGGTCGTCGGCAAGGGCTCTCCCCTGCTCGCGGCACTCGTTGACCGCGGCGACTTTAACCAGCACGACATTAACACCGAGATCCGTACGCAGGTCGACAACATTCTCGCGCGCGAAAAGGTCGAAAACCTGATCCTCGGCTGCACGCACTATCCCATCGTGGAAGAGAACTTCCACGAGTGCTATCCCGAAATGCACCTCATCAACCCCGCGCTCGAGCAGGCAAACGCCGTCAAGGCATACCTCACCGAGCAGAACGCGCTCAACCCGCAGAAAAAGGGCAAGTTCGTCATCTGCACGAGCGGCGACCCGCAGGTATATGTCAACGTCGGCAAGCGCCTCGGTCTCTTCGAGGCGAGCGAGCTGAAGGTCGTCCACATCTAAGTTGGTCCAAATTGAAATGAAAAGCGGAAAGTCACAGGACTTTCCGCTTTTTTGTGCTGTCTGATGGACTTTTTGCATACCTTGTGGCGAGGTGGTCTGTTTTGAATACATTTGAGGCCGCGATCTTGCGCGATTTCGGCGAGCGGGAGGACTTTGAGCGCGTGCTCACACATGCGCTGCGCCGCGGCTGCGGCGGTCGCGTCCTGCTCTCGCTGATGGCGGACGGCTCACTCCGGCTCACCGGCACGAAGGACCCCGACATCTCGTTCGGCGCGGTGCTGCTCGACCTGACCGCGCCGGTGGTGCCGTGCAGCGAGGAGTCCCTCGCCCTGCGTGTGCAGGTGATCGACTGGCGGAGCTGCGCGAGATGCTATGACGAAGCGCTCGCGCAGCGATCTCGCCATCCCCTGCCGTAGCTGCCGCCATCGCGCAAAAACTGCCCGCCGCAAAATTGCGGCGGGCAGTTTTGTCCTTTATTTCAGGCAATCCAAAATTGCCTGCACAGTATCCTCCACTGTGCCGTTGTTGTCGACGATGTGGTCGGCAAATCTTTCGTAGCAGGCCTTGCGCCTGTCGTACATCGCCGCAAGGTCGCCCGCCGAAAGAGGCCTCCCCTCGCGCGGCAGCTGGTCGATATCACGCTTCAACCAGAAAATGATGCCGTTCTGGTGCAGAAGATCGTAGTTTTCCTCTCTCGTCACGCAGCCGCCGCCCGTGGCGATGACCGCTCCCGAGCGCTTGCCGAGCGCGGCAATGGCCTCGCTCTCGAGCTCTCGGAATTCCGCCTCGCCGTGCTTTTCGATGAGCTGGGCACAGCTCATACCGTTTTTCTCTTCGATCTCGGCGTCGCTGTCAAGCGCGATGCGGTCAAGCTTCTCAGCAAGGCGCGCGGCAACGGTGCTCTTGCCGCTGCCGGGCATGCCGACGAGCACGATGTTCTGCATCTCAAGGCTCAGCTTTTTCCAGATGCGCTCGGTCTCGCTGTCGGGGATGTCGCGGTTTTCAAAGACCTCCGCCGTGCGCTTAGCCTGCGCGACGAGCATGTAGAGCCCGCTCATATAAGGAATGCCGAGCTTTTCCGCCTGCAAGACAAACGCTGTACGCGCGGGGTTGTAGACGATATCGAGCACACCCTCGAGCTTCGGGAAGAGCGACAGGTCGACGGGCGACACGCCGCAGTTCGGGTACATGCCGACGGGCGTGGTGTTCACGATGACCTCCGCGTCCGCGTGACGATCCAGATTGTTGTAGTTGTCCTCCCCCTTGCGGGAGATGATGGTCACGCTGCGCGCGCCCATCTCCTCGAGCACGGCACAGACCGTCGAGGAGGCGCCGCCGGAGCCGAGCACGAGCGTCTTTTTGCCATCGATCTGAACGCCGCTCGCCCTGACCATACCGGCAAAGCCGTAGGCATCGGCGTTGTCGCCGTACAGCGTGCCGTCCTCGCGCCTGACCAGCACGTTCACACTCTGGAGTTTTTGCGCAATGGGTGAAAGCTTTGCGCAGTACGGGATGACGGCCTTTTTATAGGGAATGGTGACGTTCATGCCGTCAAAGCCGCCGCCCGTCAGAAATTCGCCGAGCTTTTCGGGCGCGACCTCATAGAGCCGGTATTCATAGTCCGCCAGCTCCGCGTGGATAGCGGGCGAATAGCTGTGGCCGAGCTTTTCACCGAGTAATCCACAGCGCTTCATTCAAACCACCTCACTGTAAGAGCCAAGATACGTGAACTCCTCGCACAGCTCGGGCAGCTCGCCCATGAGCTGGGTGAACTGCGGGGCATAGACCGAGGTTTCAAGGTCGAAGTAAAACATGAACTCGAAGTTGCGGTCCGGCATCGGGCGGCTCTCGAGCTTGTTCATGTTGACGCCGAGCGCGTTGAAACGCGAGAGCACCTTGTAGAGCGAACCGGGGTGGTGCGGCAGCACCATCATCAGGCTCGTGCGGTCTGCACCGGGGTAAATTTCGAGGTTTTTCGCAATGCAGATGAAGCGCGTGAAGTTATTGCCCTGATCCTGCACAGAGGCGGCGAGGCAGTCAAGGCCGTAGAGCTCTCTGCATGCGCGGGACGACAGCGCCGCCACATCGTCGCGGCCGGACTCGGCCACCATGCGCGCCGCCACCGCGGTATTTTCGCAGCGGATGACCTTCACATTGGGAAGCCCCTGTAAAAAGTGTGCGCACTGGCTGATGGCCTGTTCATGTGAGTAGATCTCACGGATGTTTTCGAGCTTCGCACCGGGATTGGCGAGAAGATTATGGTCAACCTTGATGCGCACCGAGCGCACGATGCGAAAGTTGTGCTGCGTCATCAAGTCGTAGACCGCGTTCACGCTGCCCGCCGTGCTGTTTTCCAGCGGCAGCACGCCGTAGCGGCAGAGGCCCTTTTCAATGGCGGAGAACACCGCCTCGAAGGAACTGAAAAAGAACGTGCTCGGGCGCTTGAACAGCCGCTCGCACGCCTGCTCGGAATACGCGCCCTCCACGCCCTGACAGGCGACGGCGGCGTCCTCGGAAAAGAGCTGCGGCGTCTTTTCGATGGCCTCGGCAATTTTCGCGGGCAGATCACCCTTCGTGCCGAGAAGACAGCTCTGGCGGCTGCGGCTCAGCTCGAAAATGAGGGAGTAGAGCGAGGAGACGTATTCGCGCAGGTCGTCCGGCGTTTTGTCCAGAATCTCGCGCATTTTCTCCTTCTCGCGGCGCGCATCGAGCACGCGCAGGCCGTTGGCCTTTTTATATTCCGCGATCTTTTCAGCGGTCTCCATACGCTGGGCAAAGAGCGCGATGAGCTGATCGTCGATGCTGTCGATCTCTTTTCGATAGTCGTTTAAGTCCATGTTCCCTTACCTCATTTCCCTTTTGCGCGATAGATACGCATCATAGACCGCGATGGCGGCCGCCGCCTCCACACAGGGCACGGCGCGCGGCACGATGCACGGGTCGTGGCGGCCCGTGACGGCCATCTTCTCCGGCACCATCGTCTGCAAATTGACGCTCTGCTGCTCGCGCGCGATGGATGGCGTCGGCTTGAACGCCGCGCGGAACACGATGGGCATGCCGTTCGTGATACCGCCAAGAATGCCGCCGCAATGGTTCGTCTCAGTGATGATCTTGCCGTTTTCGACCGTAAAGGCGTCGTTATCCTCGCTGCCGCGAAGGCTCGCCACGCCAAAGCCCGCGCCGAACTCAACGCCCTTGACCGCCGGAATGCCGAAAACCGCCGAGGCGATGCGATTTTCCATACCGCCGAACATCGGATCGCCAAGGCCCGCGGGCGCACCGAAAACCGCGCATTCGATGACGCCGCCGACGCTGTCACCAGCCTCGCGCGCCGCCGCGATGGCTTCGCGCATCTCCTCGCCGCGCGCATCGCTGACGACGGGGAACTCCTTGCCAGCAAGCGAGCCTGTCAGCTCACCTTCGTCAGTAATGCCCGCAATGGAGGCGATGCGGCTCACAAGCGTGATTCCTTCGCGCGCGAGAATTTGCAGGCAGATGCCGCCCGCGATGCACAACGGTGCGGTCAAGCGGCCGGAAAAGTGTCCGCCGCCCGCGCGGTCCTGATAGCCGCCGTATTTGACCTCGGCGGTGTAGTCCGAGTGACCGGGGCGCGGCGTGACAGCAAGATTCGCGTAATCCTGCGAGCGGGTGTTCGTATTGCGGATGATGGCCGTGAGCGGCGCGCCGCAGGTATAGCCGTTCACAAGGCCGGAGAGGATCTCCGGCGCGTCGGCCTCCTTGCGCGGCGTCGACCAGACGTTTTTGCCCGGCGCGCGGCGATTCAGAAAGCGCTGGAGTTCGTCCAGATCAACTTTCTCGCCCGCGGGGATGCCCTCGACCGTCACGCCGATGGCAGGGGAATGCGACTGGCCGAAGATGGTCAAATGCAGATTTTCGCCGTAGGTGCTGCTCATAAACCTTCTCCTTTCAAGCTGCCAAAATCCTCCCAAAAGCGGGGATAGGACTTTGCCACGCAGCCGTCGTTGTCGACTGTGATCTCGCCCGTCGCGGCGCAGGCCGCCGTGGCGGCAGACATCGCGAGGCGATGGTCGTTCTGCGTTTCGACCGCGCCGCCGTGCAGCGCGGGAACGCCCGTGATGACAAGGCCGTCTTCTTTCTGTTCTTCAACTCGTCCGCCGAGCGCGCGCAGGAGATCTGCCGTGCTCTTGAGGCGGTCAGACTCCTTGAGCCGCAGCCGGTAGGCGTTTTCGACTCGCGTCTCCCCCTCTGCGACCGACGCAACGACACTCAGCACGGGGATGAGGTCGGGGATGGGCGCGGCATCGATCATCACGCCATGCAGCGCACCGCGCCTGACCGTCACGGCGTCGCCGTGCTCCGTGACTTCCGCGCCGAACCGGCGCAAAACGTCCAGCACGCCGCGGTCGCCCTGCGAGGACTGCAAATTCAGCCCCTCGACGGTCACACCCTCTTTCGACAGCGCACCCATGCAGAGGAAGAACGCCGTGTTCGACCAGTCGCCCTCGACGACCGTGCGCTTCGGCAGATGACATCTCTGCTGACCGGGAATCGTCCACATCGCCCCCATTTTGGGGATGGTCAGCTTGGAAAGCTGAAGTGCATCCTCCGTCATGGCGACGTAAGCCGCGGATTCCAGCGGGCCGGACACCATAAGAAGACTGTCTCTGATCAGCAGCGGCAGCGCCATGAGAAGGCCCGAAATATATTGAGAGGACACATTGCCTGCGATCGTATAGTTTCCCCCGATCAGCTGTCCACTGCAATACAGCAGGTCGCCGTCCTCGCGGAGCGTCATGCCATGCTCTTTTAAAACGCTATCCAGCGGGGCGAGCGGGCGCTGGGGCAGCCGCCCCTCGCGGTGGAATACCGCCTGTGCGCCGAGCGCGCCGACGATGGGCAGCAGGAAGCGCAGCGTCGACCCGCTCTCGCCGCAGTAGAGGTCGCAGCGCCCCTCGGGCACTTTTTTGATCGGAGAGACGAGAAAGCCCGTCTCCATTTCTTCAATTTTCGCGCCGAGCGCGCTCAGGCACTTCGCCGTGGCCGCGATATCGGCGGAAATGCCGTCGCAGACGACCTCGGTCTTCTCCTCGCCGAGCGCCGCGCAGATCAGCAGCCGGTGCGCCTGCGATTTGGATGCCGGGATGCGCACACATCCCGTGCGCGCGCCGGGCGTGATAGTTCTCTTCATCGGATGCCACCGTCCTGCATCCAGTCGCGCAGGGCTTCGACGGGGATCGTCTCCATGCGCACCTGACCGATCTTTTCCGGCACGATGAGGTGCATCTTGCCGCCGGAAATCTTCTTGTCGACGAGCTCGGCCTCATAGAGCTTGTCGAGCGGATATCCCGTCTCGGTCGGCAGACCATAGCGGCGCAGAATGTCGAGCAGGCGCGCCAGCGTCTCTTCGCCGCAAATGCCGCGCTTGACTGCCGCGCGCGTGACCGTCGCCATGCCGATGGCGACCGCCTCGCCGTGCAGAAGAGAAAAATCGCTGCACTGCTCCACCGCGTGACCAAACGTGTGGCCCAAGTTCAGCGTGCGGCGGCGGCCGAGGTCGTACTCGTCCGCGCCGACGATGTCGCGCTTCATCTGCACGCAGACCTCGATGACGTGCTCGTACTGCTCACGCACGGGCGTTTTGTAGAGTTCTTCAAAGAACGCTGCATTGCCGAGCATCGAATACTTGATGATCTCGGCGCAGCCGCAGCGGTACTGCTCCTCGGGCAGCGTTTCGAGCGTGTTGGGATCGCAGATCACGATGCAGGGCTGATAGAAGCTGCCCGCCTGATTCTTGCCCGTGGGCAGGTCGACGGCGGTCTTGCCGCCGACGGACGAATCGACCGCGGCCAGCAGCGTCGTCGGGATCTGGGCAAAGCCCATGCCGCGCTGATACGTCGCCGCGGCAAAGCCCGCGAGGTCGCCCACCACGCCGCCGCCGAGCGCAACGACCACGTCGCTGCGGCTGAAGCGGTGCTCACCGAGGAAGTGCAGCACATCGGCGTAGGTCGAGAGGTTCTTGCTCCCCTCGCCCGCGGGGAATGTGAAAGAGTGCACACGGTAGCCCGCCTTTTCAAGGGCCTTGATCGTGCGCTCGCCGTAGAGCGCGTAGACCGTGTCGTCCGACACGATGGCGGCCATGCCGGGGGCGCTGACCTCCCGGAGAAGCTCGCCCGCGCGGTCGAGTAAGCCGTGCTCGACCAGCACGTCGTATTCGCGCGAGGCCTTGATATGGATGCTTCGCATCAGCCGTCCACCTCTTCCTTTCTCTTCTTGCCCTCGTCCAGAAGTCGGATAAGGGTCTCTTCGTCGTCATGTTCCATGGCGGTCTTGTATTCGCTCAGGTGCTCGATGTAGCAGTCGATCTCCTTGAGCAGGAATTCCTTGTTTTCCATGAAGAGCTCCGCCCACATGTGCGGCGCGAGCCAGGCAACGCGCGTCATATCCTTGTAGCTGCCGGCGGAAAAGCCCTTGTGCTTTTTCGCTGTGGGGCTCTTGATGTAGGCGTTGGACGCCACATGCGCCAGCTGCGAGGTGAAGGCGATCATCTCGTCGTGCTGCTCGGCGGTTGTGACGGAGTAGCTCCCAAAGCCCGCGGGCGAGAGCAGGTCTTTCACATGGCTGAGTAATTCAATGTCGTCAAAACGCGGCGGCACGAGCACCATCGGCGCGCCCACGAAGAGGTTCGCCTTGGCGTACTTGAAGCCCGAGAACTGCGTGCCCGCCATTGGGTGACCGCCAAGGTACGTAATGCCGTACTGCTCGGCGATTGGGAAGCACGCCGCGCATACCTTGCGCTTGGTGCCACAGCAGTCGATGACGACCGTGTGCTTGTCGATCTTTGCCGCGTGATTTTTGAGCCATTCGACCGCCGCCGCGGGTCGGACGGCCAGCAGGATGACATCGCACTCTGCCATCGTCTCGTCCGTCAGCGCCTCGTCCACCGCGCCGCTGATGACGGCGAACGACAAGACATCGCGGTCGATGTCGTGGGCGAGCACACGCTCGCCCGCCTCGTGGTATGCCTTGGCAAGCGAGCCGCCGATCAGGCCGAGGCCGACGATGCCGGCGGTCATTCTGCCACCGCCTCTCTCACGCGGCGCACAGCCTTGGCGAGGTCATCGTACTGCTCGGGGCGCAGGGATTGCGCGCCGTCGCACAGCGCATGAATGGGGTCGTTGTGCACCTCGATGATGAGGCCGTCAGAGCCGCAGGCGGCAGCAGCCAGTGCCATCGGGCGCACGAGGCGCGCAATGCCGGTCGCGTGGCTGGGGTCGACGATGACCGGCAGGTGCGTGAGCTCCTTGAGCATCGGCACAGCCGCAAGGTCGAGCGTGTTTCTCATGTAGTCGTCGTAGGTGCGAATGCCGCGCTCGCAGAGGATGACCTGCTCGTTGCCGCCGGCCATGATGTACTCCGCGCTCATTAAAAGCTCCTTGAGCGTGCTGGCGAGGCCGCGCTTTAAGAGGATGGGCTTTCTCAGCTTGCCGAGCTCGCGCAGCAGGTCGAAGTTCTGCATATTGCGCGCGCCGACCTGAATGACGTCCACATCCTCAAAGAGCGGCAGGTAATTCGTGCCCATGATCTCGGTGACGATGGGAAGGCCGGTCTCCTGACGGGCGATCTTCAGCAGCTCGATGCCCTCGGCCTTGAGGCCCTGGAAATCATAAGGAGAAGTGCGGGGCTTGAATGCGCCGCCGCGCAGCATGTTCGCGCCCGAGGCCTTCACGGCCTTGGCGACCGCGACGATCTGCTCTTCGGATTCGACCGAGCACGGGCCCGCGATCATGCAGAAGTTTCCGCCGCCGACCTTGACGTCGCCCACCTGCACGATCATGTCGTCGGGATGGAACTTGCGGTTGCAGCACTTGAAGGGCTCTGTCACGCGCTTGACGGAGTCGACGATGCTCAAACTCTCGATCAGGTCCATGTCGACGCGCGCCGTGTCGCCGATCAGGCCCAGCACGGTCTGGTACTCGCCCTCGGAGATGTGCACGCCAAGGCCCTGATTTTTGAGCCAGTTGATAAGCTGCTCGCGCTTGTCCTGTTCTGCGCCACGCTTGAGTACGACGATCATAATAATTTCCTCCTTATTGACCGTGAAATATCGCCACAACGAAAAAATGCGGCACAGGTCTAACCTGTGCCGCATCAAGCAATCTCTTTTCAGAGCCTTTTTGCATCTTTGCATCACAAATTAGCCTTACTACGAATCCATAGTAAAGTAATAATAGTATGCAAAAACGAAAATGCTCTTCATCTTGTGTTGTTTCTCCGTTCGTGGAACTTTGTTGGTCTCAGTATAGGATCCTTAACCGAAAATGTCAACCGACAAATTATACAAAACGGATGGGTTTTGCTTTACTCCGCTCAAGTGTTTTGACAACTTTCGCCATTCACACGTCCGCGCCCTCGGCCTTGTCGGTCTCGCGGCGCTCTTCGATGGCCTCTTTCAGGATGATGTCCTTGACCTTCATCAGTCGGATCGTGTTGGCACGCTCGTTTTCATCGAGCTTCATCGTGATATACTTGATGTTTTGCTGCATCTGCGGAATTTTGACGTATTCGAGCGCGTTGACGCGCCGTCTCGTGCGCTCGATCTCGGCGGCGAGCAGCTGCGTGGCCTTCTCGACCTCGGCAAGGCGGAGCAGGTCGGGCAGAATGTCGCCGAGCTCGCGCACCGCGTCGTCGAGCTCGCCGCTCGTCTGGGCGAAGCCGTACGGATAAATATTCCCGCCGTCCTCGCTCGCGAGCTTGAACTCATAGCGCGGCACCTCGACGCTCATCACGTTCTCCGTGCCCGTTTCGAGCGAAACGCTCTGCTTGGGGCACAATAGCGCCTGCTCAAGCATTTCCGGCGACATCAGCGCGCTCGCCACGGTGAACGAGCCGTAGGCGCGTGCAAGCGACTGCTCCACCTTCTGCCGCAGCGCTAAGTCCTCGCGCACGACCTCCATGAACTGCTTCATCAACTCGTCGCGCTTGTCCTTGAGAAGTTTGTGCCCACGCTGGGCGGTGCGCAGCCGCCCCTTGAGGCGCGTGAGCTCCATGCGGGTGGGATTAACAGTGGTCGTAGGCACTTTTCTCCCCCCTTACTCTTCCTTTTTGAGATACTTGTCGATATACTCCGGTTTGATGCGCTTGAGCTCGCTGCGCGGCAGAAGGGATAAAAGCTCCCAGCCGAGGTCGAGCGTCTGCTCAATGGAGCGGTTCTCGTCCGTGCCCTGCGCGACATAGCGCTTTTCAAACTCGTCGGCAAACTTGGCGTAGAGTAAATCAGTCGGGCTCAGCGCCGCCTCGCCGAGGATCGACATGAGCTCCTTGTTCTCTTTACCGGTGGCATAGGCCGCGAAGAGCTGGTTCATCGTGCCGGAATGGTCCTCGCGCGTCTTGCCCGCGCCGATGCCCTTGTCCTTGAGTCGGGAAAGGCTCGGCAGCACATCGACCGGCGGATTGATACCGCGGCGGTACAGCTCGCGCGAAAGGATGATCTGCCCCTCGGTGATATAGCCCGTCAGGTCGGGGATGGGGTGGGTCTTGTCGTCTTCGGGCATCGTCAGGATGGGGATCATCGTGATCGAGCCGTCCTTGCCCACCTGACGGCCCGCGCGCTCGTACATCGTCGCAAGGTCGGTGTAGAGGTAGCCGGGATAGCCGCGGCGGCCGGGGACCTCCTTTTTCGCCGCGCTGATCTCGCGCAGGGCTTCTGCGTAGTTCGTGATATCCGTCAGAATGACGAGCACGTGCATACCGCAGTCGAAGGCGAGATATTCTGCGGCGGTCAGCGCCATGCGCGGCGTCGCGATACGCTCGACCGCGGGGTCGTTGGCAAGGTTCGTGAACAGCACCGTGCGGTCGATGGCGCCGGTGCGCTTGAATTCGTTGACGAAGAACTCAGATTCTTCAAATGTGATGCCGATGGCGGCAAAGACAACAGCAAAGTTGCTCTCGCCGTCCAGCACCTTCGCCTGTCGCGCGATCTGCGCGGCCAGCTGCGCGTGCGGCAGGCCCGAGCCGGAGAAGATCGGCAGCTTTTGTCCGCGGACAAGGGTATTGAGGCCGTCGATGCTTGAAATGCCGGTCTGGATGAACTCGTTGGGGTAGTTGCGCGCCGCGGGGTTCATCGCAAGGCCGTTGATGTCGCGGTGCTCGTCGGCGATGATCTCGGGGCCGCCGTCGATGGGCTGACCCATACCGTTGAAGACGCGGCCCAGCATGTCGCGCGACACGGCGAGCTGGAGCGGATGGCCCAAAAAGCGGATGCGCGAATCGGCGAGGTTGATGCCCGCCGACGCTTCAAACAGCTGCACGACCGCGCGGTCGCCGTTGACCTCGAGCACCTTGCAGCGGCGCGTGCTGCCGTCGGAGAGGACGATCTCTGCCAGCTCGTCATACGTGACGCCCTGCACATGGTCCACGACCATCAGAGGGCCGGAAATTTCGCGGATCGTCTTATATTCACGGATCATTCTTCTTTCTCTCCTTTCTCAGCGATCGCGGCGATCTGCTCTTCCATCTCGACGAGCAGGTTCGCATAGGCGTCCTTATACTGGTCGGCGGGCACGCCCTTGGCGCGTCCGATCTTCTCGCGCGCGGGGATGGCGAAGAGCTCGCTTAAATTCCCGCCGCGCTCGGCGGCGCTCAGGCATTGCGTGTCGTACTGGCGGATCATCGCCAGCATGCGCGCCTGACGGTCGTACTCGGAATAGGCGTCGTTGTCGGCAAACGAGTTCTGCTGCAAAAAGTCCTCGCGGATCATACGCGCGACCTCAAGCGTGATCTGGTCCTTCGCGCTGAGCGAATCCTTGCCGACGAGCTGCACGATCTCGTTGAGGTTCGATTCCTCCTGCAGCATCGCCATGGCCCACTCGCGGTTTTCGAGGAATTCGTGTCCCAGGTGCTCGCTGTACCACGGGCGCAGGGAATCGAGATAGAGCGAATAGGAATTCAGCCAGTTGATGGCCGGGAAGTGGCGTCGGTAGGCAAGTGACGAATCCAGTGCCCAGAAGACCTTGACGATGCGCATCGTCGCCTGCGAGACAGGCTCGGAGAGGTCACCGCCCGGAGGCGAGACCGCGCCGACGGCGGTCAGGCTGCCCTGCCGCTCGTCGCTGCCGAGGCATTCGACCACGCCCGCGCGCTCATAGAACTGCGCGAGGCGCGAGGACAGGTACGCAGGATAGCCCTCTTCACCGGGCATCTCCTCGAGACGGCCCGACATTTCGCGCAGGGCCTCCGCCCAGCGGGAGGTCGAGTCCGCGATGACTGCGACGGCGTAGCCCATGTCACGGAAGTATTCGGCGATGGTGATACCGGTGTAGATGCTCGCTTCGCGCGCCGCGACCGGCATATCCGAGGTGTTAGCGATCAGCACCGTGCGCTTCATCAGACTCTCGCCCGTGCGCGGGTCGATGAGCTCGGGGAATTCTCGCAGAACGTCGGTCATCTCGTTGCCGCGCTCGCCGCAGCCGATGTAAACGACGAGATCCACGTCCGCCCACTTGGCAAGCGCATGCTGCATGACGGTCTTGCCGCTGCCGAACGGGCCCGGGATCGCCGCCGTGCCGCCCTTGGCTACGGGAAAGAACGTATCCACAATGCGCTGGCCGGACTGGAGCGGCGTGACGGGCGGGTACTTCTTCGTGTAGGGACGGCCCACACGAACAGGCCACTTCTGGATCATCGTGAGCTCCTTCGTCTCGCCCTTGTCGGTCTCAATAACAGCGACGACGTCCTCCACAGTGAAGCTGCCGGACTTGATCTCCTTCACAGTGCCGCTCATCTTGGGCGGCATCATGATCTTGTGCAGGATCGACGGCGTCTCCTGCACCGTGCCGAGCACGTCGCCGCCGATCAGGTGGTCTCCCACCTTGGCGACAGCGGTGAAGTCCCACTTCTTCTCGCGGTCGAGCGCGGGGACCTCCTCGCCGCGCGGCAGGAAGTTGCCGCCCGTCTTCTGGCGGATGACCTCCAGCGGGCGCTGGATGCCGTCGTAAATATTCTCGATCAAACCGGGGCCGAGCTCAACAGACAGCGGCGCGCCGGTCGTCACGACCTCTGCCCCCGGGCCGAGGCCCGAGGTCTCTTCATACACCTGAATGGCGGCGGAATCGCCGCTCATCGTCAGAATTTCGCCGATGAGGTGCTGCTCGCCCACGCGGACGACATCCGCCATATTCGCTTCCGAAAGTCCCGACGCCACGACCAGCGGGCCGGAGACCTTAACGATCTTTCCCATAAGGCTTTTGCTCCTTTTTTACAAAATGTCCGCGCCGACGGCCTTTTCCGCGGCCGCGTGCACGCCCGCTGTGCCGATGCTGAGGCTCCCCTCCCTGCCCGGGATGAGGATGACGGCGGGCGAAACATCCTCGCGCCGACGCTCGATCTCCGCGGGGATCTGCGCGGCGAGGTGTTCGGTGATATAGATGATGGCGTAGTTCTCCTTCGCCATGCGGTGGAGGGCGGCTTTCGCCTGCTCGCCGTTTTCCGCGATGCAGGTGTCGAGCCCAAGGGCGCGGAAGCCCAAAACGCTGTCGCGCCCGCCGATAACTCCGATCTTATTCATGCTGCCGCCTCCCTTAGAGATAACTCATGCGCAGCCGCGCGCGGATGTCCTCCGCCGCGATGCCCGCGATCTTGCCGGATAAAATGGTGCGCACGGCGGTGAACTCCGCCTCTTTCGCGCCAAGATAGCCCGCCACGACCTCGGGGCCGAACGGCGTGCGCCTCGCCCGCTGCAAATAGGACATGAGCGCATCGTCGCACGCGCGCTCAAATTCCGTCAGGCCCCCGCCGCTGTCAAGCAGTTTGGCCGCGAGCTCGCCCGCGCTGTCAAGCGGCGTGCCGTGTGTGAGCGACGATAAATGATCGCCGCGCGCGCCTTTGAGCTGACCCGCCGGAATGTGTCCGCCCGGCAGCATCGCCGCAGCAAGCACATTGTCCTCGCAGCCCATGCGCCGTGCGCGCACGAGCGTACGCAGGTTGACCGCGTCGATCTGCAAGGCGACATAGTCCTTCAAAAACGTGCTGCCCGTCTCGCTTGCGAGCGCGCTCATCTCCTCGTAGCAGGCGCGATCGAGCAGCAGCTCCGCCATGCGGACATCGCCGCTGTGGCCCGCTTCGCTCTCCGCCTGCGCCATCGCGCGGCTCATCGCCGCGGAAACCGCGCTCGTCTCGCCGCGAAGCACCTTCTGCGCGTCGAAGCGGCCGCAGTCCATCGCAAGGCGGGAGACGTCCTCGCCGGTGCGCTTGCTCTTGAGTGCGAGCTTTGCGTTGTGATAGTCGTACTTGATCTGAAAGAGCTCGATGATGCGCTTGTCCGGTGCCAGCACGCTCACCTCGCGGTAGAGCTCTCTGCGCGCCTGCGAGAGCGCGTGTTCCACATTTTCGAGCGTGCATCGCTCAAGCGGCGCGTAGCCGCATTCCAAAAGCGTCTTGTAGCTCTCTTCCGGCGTGGCGGCGTCGATCATCCGCTCGGCCATCGCCTGCGTCAGGAGCTTCGCCTCGCGCGCATGCAGCGCCGCGGAGACCGCTGCGTAGTCCGTATCCCGATACTGCTGCATCCGATCCCCTCCTTATTCCGCGAAGAGGAGCTTTGCCGCGCCGCGCTCGGTCTTCTCGCGCGAAAGGGCGAGAAGCGTTTCAAACGAGCAGTTCACGTCGCATTCTTTACTTATAAGCACGAGGCCCGCGCGGATATCTGCCGCTTCGCCCGCAAGCGTATAGTGCGCGTTCAGCTCCTTGTTCGCTCGCTCGACGAGCGTTTCGCCGATCTCATCGCGGTCCTTTGCGCTCAGGGCGATTTTCTCGTCGCCCTTGCCGCCCGCCGCTTTCAGCAGGCGAACCAACAGCGAAAGGTACTCCTCGCGCGGCATGGAGCAGAGAATCTCCAGCGCGCGATCGTAGGTCTCGGCGAGCACTTTCTGCTTGGCGCTGAGCGTCAGCTTGCGTGTCTCCATCTCCGCCGCGGAGCAGAGGCGCTCATAGCGCTCCTGCGCGGCGAGATGCGCGCGCCCGCCCGCCGTCTCGCGCTCTTTTTCCGCGCGTGCGGCACTCTCCTCGCGGATGCGCCGGAGCTCCTGTTCGGTCTGCGCATTCAGCTCGCTCAGCGAGCGCGCCGCATCCTCTTTCATGCGCGCGGTGATCTTTTCCATTCCGTTCATTGCGTTTCCGCCTTTCCGTGGGCGCGTCAGCCGATGTTGAGCAGCATCATGATCGACGCCAGTAGCGAAAGGATCGCGTAGAACTCGACCACGATGCACAGCACCATGCCCTTTGACCAGTGTTCAGGCTGGCGCGCCAAGATGTTGATCGATCCCGCGGCGACGCGGCCCTGCGCAACTGCCGAAATGCCGCCGCCGATGGCGATGGGCATGCAGGCCGCGAAGTAACGAAGGCCCTCCTGAAGCGACATATCGACATACGTGCCGTTCAGCACGCCCATGCGCATCAGGCAGAGGAAGCCGATGACCAGGCCGTACAGGCCCTGCGTGCCGGGGATGACCTGCAGGATCATCACTTTACCGAATTTGCTCGGATCCTCGCAGAGAAGACCCGTGCCGGCCTCGCCGGCAAGACCCGTGCCGCGTGCGCTGCCCGCGCCCGCGAGGCAAACAGCAAGACCCGCGCCCAGCATACCGATGGCGCCGCCCGTCGTCAGTTCAAAGATACCCATTTTTTATCCTCCTTACGGTTTTTCCGTTTTTTCTGCAATTTACTGTAAATCGACATATTCCGTGTCCAGCGTCATGGGGCGGAAGGGCTTTCCGCCGTCGACGTAGAACTTGTTGAAAAATTCCAAGCACTGCAATCTCAGATCGTGCACGTAGCAGCCGAGGAGATTGAGTCCGAAGTTCATCGCGTTGCCGAGCATCGAGATGATGATGAACGCGATCACGTTCCCCGGCATCGCCGCGAGCATGTTGAACACCTGCGCGATCACGCTGCCCGCAAGCATCAGGGCCATCAGTCGCGTGTAGGACAAAATGTCGCCGAAGTAGCCTGTCACGTGGTTATAGAGTGAGCCGAACACGCCCGTGAGCTTGCCCCAGCCTTTGCCCTGCACGATGGGACCGAGCAGCACCAGCGCGCATCCGACATACAGCACCGCCGCACCCTTGCCGAGCGCCAGAAGCGCGATGCCGACAAACACGATCCACCACGTGATCTCCTCGAAAAAGGCGTCGAGGAATTTCTTCCGCTTGCACTTTTCGATCAAACTGATGGCCATGCCGGTGACGATCTGCACCATGCCGAGCGCCATCGAGCCGATCAGGATCATCGTCAGATCGTCGAGCGGGTCGAAGAGCTTCGGCAGCGCGAAGACCGTGCCGGGGCTAACGATGGCGACGAGCTGCGTGAGGAAATCGCCGAAAAATCCGCCTGTCAGCGCGCCCATGATGAACGTGCTGATGCCGCAGAGGCCGAGCAGGCTGAACAGCTCGCCGCTCGTGCCCTTGGGCCGGTATTTTTTGCTGATGATGACCGAGGCGATCATCATGAGTAAGCCATAGCCCATATCCGCCATCATAATGCCGTAGAACAAAATGAAAAACGGCGCCATCAGCGGGTTCGGGTCAAGCGTGCCGTAGGCCGGGAGCGAATACATCTCCGTGACCATATTGAGCGGCCGCGTCAGCTTGTTGTTTTTGAGCTGCACCGGCACCTGCGGGTACTCGTCCTCTGTCGGCTCGCGCGTTTCGATCGCGCAGGTAAACGGCTCGAGCGCTTTTTCAAGCGCGGCGCAGCGGTCGGCAGGCAGCCAGCCTTCCAATAAGAAGACCTTATCCGTGCCGACGAGGCGGCTTTTCGCCTCCTCGCGCCGCAGCGCGATGGCCGCGCGGTCGCTCGCTTCCAAGAGCGCCTCCCGCTTGCCTCCAAGGCCCGCAATGCGCTGTTCGATCTCCTGCCGCTCTTTTTCGAGCGCAGCGAGATTTTCCGCAAGCGCCTTGTCGTTTTCCTTCGCCGTGCCGGTCATGCCGCGAAAGCTCACGGTCGAAAACCCGAGGTCGCGCAGCGCGCTCAGCGCCCGCTCCTTCACGCTCCCGTGACACATCACGAGAAGATATCGCAGCGACCTGTCGCTCGAGGCCTGCTGCCAGGTGAGAAGCCCGTCCAGCGAATCGGCCAGCGCTTTGAGCGCATCGTTCGTCACATTCAGGCCCACCGTGCCAAAGAACACCGAAAGCGCGCCGTCCGCGCCGCCGAGCGGCACATCGACCGTCAGCCACGGGGCAAGAGTCGCTCGCAGCGCCTCATTTTTCGTGCGCTCGCTCTCGATTTCGCCGAGGCGGCGTGTGTCCTTGTTGATCGTCTCCGCCGCGGTGCGGGCATTTTCCTCGCTCTCGGCGCTGAAAAACGCCGCGCGGGAAACGCCCTGCCGCTTGCGGAACATGCCTTTTTTCTCCGGCGCAAAGCGGTCGAGCGAGGCAAGCGCCGTGCGGTACGCACGCGACGCTTCCTGCGCGCTCATCAGCGCCTTGTCGTCGGGCTTGGCAAAGCCTGATTTCAGTGCCTCTTCGCTTCCGTCGATACTTGAGATCTCCACGCACTCCATGTCCTGCATGGCCTTGAGCAGCGCCTCGCGCTCGCTCTCCATGCCGAGGAGGCGGAGATGCTTCATTGCTACGATTGCCATTTGTCGTTCACAACCTCTTCCGCGATCCACTGCGCCGCACGCTCAAGGTTTGCGCGCGCCGCGCTCTGCATCTTTTCGCATTCCGTGCGCGCCTTGGCGAGGATCTTTTCCGTCTCCTCACCGGCGCGCTGCTCGGCCTCCGCCATCAGCTGCCGCACCTCCACGTCGGCGTTGCGGCGGCTGTCCTCGATCTCTCGGGCAGCGGCGCGCTGCTCAACGGCGATGCGGCGCTTGGCGTCCGCCTGTGCGGCGGCATACTGCGCTGCAAGCTCTTTTTCGAGCTCCTGCACCTGCTGTAATTCTTCCATTGCCATGTTGTCGTTCACCTCTTTTAGCACTGCGGCGGGAAAATGTTTCCCGCCGCAGCTTTTTCATATTATAGATTGTTTCAATAAATAAATCAATATTTATTTTTCAAATACGTCATGCAATTTAGTGATCGTTTTGTGCATTTTTCTATACAGCTTCTTTATAGCACACTTCGATACCCGAATCCATGGACACTCGCTACCTTTTGTATAGGAACGTACACCCTTTACAATTTGTTCACTTACTGGTATTCTGCCCGCTTTTGCCAAGGCAACGCGCGCCGCCGCACATTTTTTCAGGTGAAAAAAAGAAGCGAGAGAGATGGCTCGTCCATCTCTCCCGCTCAGGGATCATTCTCAATTTCTGCCCGCTTACAGGTCGATCGCGCCATCCTCCGCGGCGGCGTCGCGCAAAAGCGGCGCGCACTCGTCGAGGAAGCGCAGCACTTGCTGCTCGCAGCGGCCGATGTAGAGCTTGGGCTCCATGACCTGATCGAGCTCCTCGCGCGTCATGCCGAACGCGGGGTCGCCCGCGAGGCGGTCTAAGAGGTCGCACGGCTCGCCCTCTTTCATGCGGGCGGTCGCGGCCATGGAGTGCTGGCGGATCTTCTCGTGCAGTTCCTGACGGTCGCCGCCGCGCTTGACGGCCTCCATCATGATGTTCTCGGTCGCAAGGAACGGCAGATACTCGCGCAGCGTGCGCTCGACGATCTTTTCGTTCACATGCAGGCCGTTCGTCACGCTCTGGCACAGGCGCAGCACCGCGTCGGCGCAGAGGAAGCCCTCCGGCAGCGAGATGCGGCGGTTGGCCGAGTCGTCGAGCGTGCGCTCGAGCCACTGGGTCGAGGCCGTCATCGGCGCGTTGGCCGCATCGGCCATCAGGTAGCGGCTGAGCGAGCAGATGCGCTCGGAGCGCATGGGGTTTCGCTTATAGGGCATCGCGGACGAGCCGATCTGGTTCTTTTCAAACGGCTCTTCGACCTGGCGGTCGTGCTGGAGCAGGCGAATGTCGTTCGCCATGCGGTAGGCGCTCTGTGCGATGGAAGAGAGCACATTCAGAATGCGGCTGTCGGCCTTTCTCGGATAGGTCTGGCCGCTGACAGAGAAGCACTTTTCAAAGCCGAACTCCGCGGCGATGCGGCGGTTCATCTCGTCGACCTTGTCACCGTCGCCCTCGAAGAGGTCGACAAAGCTCGCCTCCGTGCCCGTCGTGCCGCGGCAGCCGAGGAAGCGCATCGAGCCGATGACAAAATCAAGCTCTTCAAGGTCCGAGCGGAAGTCCTGCATCCACAGCGTCGCGCGCTTGCCGATCGTCACGGGCTGCGCGGGCTGATAGTGCGTATAGCCGAGCGTCGGCGTGGCGGCGTATTCGCGGGCAAATGCCGCAAGATTCACCATCACGCTGAGAAGCTGCCCTCTCAGGTATTTGAGGCCGTCGCGATAGAGCACCAAATCAGCGTTGTCCGTCACATAGCAGCTCGTCGCGCCGAGGTGGATGATGCCGGCGGCGGAAGGCGCCGCCTTGCCGTACGCGTACACATGCGCCATCACGTCGTGGCGCACCTCGTGCTCGCGCTTTTCGGCGACCTCGTAGTCGATGTCGGTGATGTGCGCGGCGAGCTCGTCGACCTGCTCCTGCGTGATCGGCAGGCCCAGCTCGTGCTCGGCGCGGGCAAGCGCCACCCACAGTCTGCGCCACGTCTGGAAGCGCATGTCGGGGGAAAAGAGGTGCAGCATGTATTCGGACGCATAGCGGGACGAAAGCGGGGACTCGTAAATATCCTTGCGCATAGGGTTCTCCTTTTCTTTCTCAGCGGTCGCTGTTCGTATTTTATATAGAATGAAGCAAAGTTGCAATAGAAAAGTAAAGAGGGGGCCTTCGTCCCCTCTTTACTTTGGTGTGTCAACGGATGATGAGGCTCTCGCGCTCCGCGCCGACGGAGACGAAGCCGATGTGGCAGCCGATGGCCTTTTCAACGTATTCGACGTAGCTGCGGGCGGCTTCGGGAAGGTCCTCCCAATTACGCGCGCCGGAGATGTCGCACTGCCAGCCGGGCAGATACTCGACGACGGGCTTGGCGTCCTGCAGCAGCACGGGGAACGGGAAGTCGTCGGTCTGCTCGCCGTTTAATTCATAGTGTGCGCAGACGGGGATCTTGTCCATGTAGCTCAGGACATCGAGCTTCGTCAGGGCGATGTTCGTCGCGCCCTGCGTCTCCACGCCGTAGCGCGTCGCGACCAGATCGATGGGGCCGACGCGGCGGGGTCTGCCGGTCTTCGCGCCGTACTCCGCGCCCGCGTCGCGCAACTGCTGCGCCCCTTCGCCGAACCACTCGCAGACGAACGGGCCCTCGCCCACGCAGGAAGAGTACGCCTTCACCACGCCCACGACCTCGTCGAGCTTCGCCGTGGGAAGGCCCGAGCCGACGGGCGCATACGCCGCAACGGCATTCGAAGAGGTGGTGTAGGGATAGATGCCGTAGTCCAGGTCGCGCAGCGCGCCGAGCTGGGCTTCAAAGAGAATGGACTTGCCCTCCTTCTGCGCGTTTCTCAGGAAACGGCCGGTGTCGGTGATGTAGGGCTTGATGGCGCCGCAGTAGGTGTTGACCCACGCCATAAGCTCGTCCATCGTGTAGCCCTTTGCGCCGTAGATCTTCTGGAGCATCAGGTTCTTCCACTCAAGAAGGTCGGCAAGGTGCTCCTTTAAGTGCTCGGGGTGCAGGAGTTCCCCCGCCTGCACGGTCTTTTTCTGGTACTTGTCGCCATAGAACGGCGCGATGCCTTGCTTGGTCGAGCCGTACTTCTTGTCGGCAAGGCGCGCTTCCTCGAGCGCGTCGAGCTCGCGGTGCCAGGGCAGCAGCAGCGACGCGCGGTCGCTGACCTTCAGATTCTCCGGCGTGATGATAACGCCCGCGGCGCGCAGCGTCTCCATCTCCTTGAGCAGGTTTTCGCAGTCCAGCGCCACGCCGTTGCCCAGAATGTTGACAACGCCGTCGCGGAAAATGCCGCTCGGCAGCAGGTGCAGGGCAAACTTGCCCTTTTCATTCACCACAGTGTGGCCCGCGTTGCCGCCGCCCTGATAGCGGACGACTACGTCATAGTGGTCCGTGAGGTAGTCGACCATGCGGCCCTTGCCTTCATCACCCCAGTTGATGCCTACGATCGCGCAATTTGCCATTGTATTGATCCTCCGATCCGGAGCGGGCCCGCTCTGCGAGTCCTGCTCAAATTTTTCAACCGAGTTATTATAGTCACATTTTCCGCCCATGAAAAGAGTTAATTTTGCATAGCTATCATTAGCATTACTTATGTCTTGTTGATTTTTGCGTCAAATTGAAATAATGCGCTATTCCGCTTCATTCAAGGTGTTTCGTCAATAGTGTCCAAAGTTGAGGCTCTGATATTGTTTCCTTTTTTCAGCACTTAGGACTTGCAATGTTGAGTCTCATGTGCAATAATTAGTTTGCTGTTATGAAGGTCACCACAAGATATAGTGTTATGTAAAGGACACACCAAAAGAAGAGGAGACGGGAATACATGAGAGTTATCAAGCGCAACGGCGCAGAAGTAGAATTTGATATCGTCAAGATCATCGCCGCAGTGACTAAGGCTAACGACGTTGTGGACGAGGAGGCTCGCATGACGCCCGTCCAGATCCAGCGCATCGCCGAGAGCGTGGAGTTCTCCTGCCAGAGTCTGGGCCGCGCACCCACGGTCGAGGAGATCCAGGACTTTGTCGAGCACCAGATCATGGCGCACGGCGCGTTCGAGGTCGCTAAGCGCTACATCACTTATCGCTACAACCGCTCGCTCGTGCGCAAGAGCAACACGACGGACGACAAAATTCTCTCCCTCATCGAGTGCAACAACGAAGAGGCCAAGCAGGAGAATTCCAACAAGAACCCCGTCGTCAACTCCACCCAGCGCGACTATATGGCCGGCGAGGTGAGCCGCGATCTGACGAACCGTCTGCTCTTGCCCGAGGATATCGTCAAGGCGCATGAAGAGGGCATCATCCACTTCCACGACACGGACTACTACGCCCAGCACATGCACAACTGCGACCTTGTGAACCTGGAGGACATGCTGCAAAACGGCACCGTCATCACGGGAACCCTCATCGAGCGCCCACATTCGTTCGCGACCGCGTGCAATATCGCGACGCAGATCGTCGCGCAGGTCGCCTCGAACCAGTACGGCGGCCAGTCCATCTCGCTGACGCACCTTGCCCCCTTTGTCGACGTATCGCGCCAGAAGATCAGAAAGCAGGTGCTCGCCGAGGTCGAGGCCCTCGGCGTCGACCCCACGGAGGACAAGATCACCGAAATCGTCGAAAAGCGCCTGCGCGAGGAGATTCGCCGCGGCGTGCAGACCATCCAGTATCAGGTCGTGACGCTTCTGACCACGAACGGTCAGGCACCGTTCATCACCGTTTTCATGTACCTCAACGAGGCGAGAAGCGAGCAGGAAAAGCGCGACCTTGCCGTCATCATCGAGGAAATGCTCGAGCAGCGCTATCAGGGCGTCAAAAACGAGCAGGGCGTGTGGGTCACACCCGCCTTCCCCAAGCTCATCTACGTGCTCGAAGAGGACAACATTCACGACGACTCGCCGTATTATTACCTCACACAGCTCGCCGCCAAGTGCACGGCGCGCCGCATGGTGCCCGATTACATCAGCGAAAAGAAGATGCTCGAGCTCAAGGGCGATGTGTATCCCTGCATGGGCTGCCGCAGCTTCCTGACGCCTGACCGCTTCACCGACGCGGGCGTCGGCAACATCGCGAATGCCGGCAACTATGTTCCCGGCAAGCACAAGTATTACGGCCGCTTCAATCAGGGCGTCGTCACGATCAACCTGCCCGACGTGGCACTCTCCTCCGGCGGCAACATTGAAAAGTTCTGGACGATCTTTGAAGAGCGTCTTGAGCTCTGCCACCGCGCGCTGCGCTGCCGTCACGACCGCCTGAAGGGCACGCTCTCCGACGCGGCGCCCATTCTCTGGCAGTACGGCGCGTGCGCAAGACTCAAAAAAGGTGAGCCCATCGACAAGCTCCTCTACGACGGCTATTCCACGATCTCGCTCGGCTACGCGGGCCTTTACGAGTGCGTGAAGTACATGACCGGCAAGAGCCACACCGACCCCAGCGCAACGCCCTTCGCCCTGTCGATCATGCAGAAGATGAACGACAAGTGCAAGGAGTGGAAAACCGCCGAGAACATCGACTACTCCCTCTACGGAACGCCGCTCGAGTCCACGACCTACAAGTTCGCCAAGTGCCTGCAAAAGCGCTTCGGCGTGATCGAGGGCGTGACGGACAAGGGCTATATCACGAACTCCTACCACGTCCACGTGACAGAAAAGATCGACGCGTTCACCAAGCTCAAGTTCGAGGCGCAGTTCCAGCACCTCTCCCCCGGCGGCGCGATCAGCTATGTCGAAGTGCCCAACATGCAGCAGAACCTTGAAGCGGTTTTGCAGGTGATGAAGTTCATCTACGACAACATCATCTACGCCGAGCTCAACACGAAGTCCGACTACTGCCAGGTCTGCGGCTGGGACGGTGAGATCGACATCGTCGAGGAGGGCGGCAAGCTCATCTGGCGCTGCCCGAAGTGCGGCAACACCGATCAGGACAAGATGAACGTCGCCCGCCGCACCTGCGGCTACATCGGCACCCAGTTCTGGAATCAGGGCCGCACGCAGGAGATCAAAGAGCGCGTGCTGCATCTGTAAGGCTGCGCCATAAAATTGCTGTTTAGGTGGGAGCGCACCGCGCTCCCACCTTTTTCTGATAAGGAGGTCATTTTCCATGCACTATGGCGAGATCAAAAACTGCGACATCGCCAACGGCCTTGGCGTGCGCGTAACGCTGTTCGTCTCCGGCTGTACGAACCACTGCGAAAACTGCTTTCAGCCGCAGACGTGGGACTTCTGCTACGGCAAGCCTTTCACGAGTGAAACGGAGGACGAGCTCATCCGCCTGCTCTCCCCCGACTATATCAACGGTCTCACGCTGCTCGGCGGCGAGCCGTTCGAGCCTAAAAATCAGCGCGCGCTGCTGCCGTTTCTCCGCCGCGTGAGGCGTGAGCTGCCGCAAAAGACGATCTGGTCGTTCACAGGCTTTACGTGGGAGGAGCTGCACGACCCCGCCGCGTATCCACGCTGCGAGGTGACGGACGAACTGCTGTCACTGCTCGATGTGCTCGTCGACGGGCGCTATGTGGACGCGCTGCACGATATCTCGCTGCGCTTTCGCGGCTCGTCGAACCAGCGCATCATCGACGTTCCGAAAACGCTGCAATCAGGCGCGCTGACGCTCTGGGACGAGCGCGCGAACATCTGAAAAAACATAACAAATCCGCGGTTTCCATTCTTCGTCAAATTTTAACATTTCGCTACTTGCATTTGAAACGGCGTTATGTTATATTCCCACTATGTTAAAGAGCTCTAATTCATACTAACAGGAGGTTTTTTCAATGAAACATCTCGGTTTATTTGCAGCAGGCGTGCTGTTCGGCACCGCCGGCCTCAAGATCCTTTCCAGCAAGGATGCCAAAAAGGTCTACTCTCACACCACCGCCGCGGTGCTGCGTGCCAAGGACTGCGTGATGCAGGCCGTCACGAACGTCCGTGAGGATGCTGAGGACGTCTACGCCGACGCCAAGGACATCAACGAGCGCCGCGCAGCGGAAGAGGACGCCGAAGTCATTGCGGACGCGTCCGAGGAAAAAGCGGACGAGGAATAAATCGCAGGAGAGCCGCGACGCGCGGCTCTCTTTCACTTTCGGAGGAATTGATACACTATGAAATGCAAAATTCTGCACGAATCCGCCGGGCGCATACGCGTGCATCTGAATTGCCGCCGCATGACGCTGCATCAGGCGGACGTCCTGGAATATTATCTGCGCAATGTGGACGGCGTGCGAGAGGTCTCGGTCTTTGACCGCACGCAGGACGCCGTGATCGTTTACCGCGCGGACCGCGCCGCGCTCGTGCACGCGCTCGCGGCGTTCTCGTTCGACAAGGCCGAAACAATGGACCTTGTCCCCGACCATACGACGCGCAAACTCAACCGTGAATTTGAAGACAAACTCTCGTGGACGGTGATCCGCCGCGTGATCTCGAAGCTCTTCTTCCCGCTCCCCGTCACCACGGCGCTCGCCATCTATCACTCGATCAAGTACATCCGCGAGGGTCTTTCCGCACTGCTGCACGGCAAGCTCTCCGTCGCCGTGCTAGACGCCACCGCCGTCACCGTGTCGATGGTGCGCGGCGACTTCTCGACGGCAAGCTCTGTGATGTTCATGCTCCGCCTCGCCGAAATTCTCGAGGACTGGACACACAAGAAGTCCGTTGCGGACCTCGCGGGCGCCATGTCGCTCAACGTTGACCACGTCTGGCTCAAGACGGGCGAGACGGAAACGCTCGTTCCCATCGGCGATATTCAGGCGGGCGACTGCGTCGTTGTCCGCACCGGCGGCCTCATCCCGCTCGACGGCAAGGTCGTCTCCGGCGAGGCGATGGTCAATCAGGCGTCCATGACGGGCGAGTCCATGCCCGTCCCCAAGCGCGAGGGCAGCTATGTCTACGCAGGCACGGTCGCCGAAGAGGGCGAGTGTGTCGTGCGCGTGGAAAAGGCGCTCGGCGGCGGCCGCTATGACCGCATCGTGCGCATGATCGAAGAGTCGGAAAAGCTCAAATCCACGGCTGAGGACAAGGCCTCGCGCCTTGCCGACAGGCTCGTACCCTATACGCTCGGCGGCACGATCCTGACCTATCTCATCACGCGCAACGTCACAAAGATGCTGGCCGTGCTGATGGTCGACTTCTCCTGTGCGCTCAAGCTCTCCATGCCTATCGCGGTGCTCTCTGCCATGCGCGAGAGCAGCAGCCATCACATCTCCGTCAAGGGCGGGCGCTTCCTCGAAGCCGTCGCCCAGGCGAACACCATCGTCTTTGACAAGACCGGCACGCTCACCTACGCCACGCCCAAGGTCGCAAGAATCGTCACCTTCGGCGGCAATGAGGAAAGCGAGATGCTCCGCCTCGCCGCGTGCCTCGAAGAGCACTATCCCCATTCCATCGCCAACGCCGTCGTGGCCGAGGCCAGGGACCGCGGATTGACGCACGAGGAGTATCACTCTCAGGTCCAGTACGTCGTGGCGCACGGCATTTCGAGCATGGTGGACGAGAAAACAGTGCTCATCGGCAGCGCACACTTCGTCTTCGAGGACGAGGGCTGCCGCGTGCCGGAGGGCGAAGAGGACAAGTTTGAATCGCTCCCGCCCGAGTATTCGCACCTGTACCTCTGTATCGCGGGCGAGCTCGCCGCGGTCATCTGCATTCATGACCCGCTGCGCAAGGAGGCGAAAGCCGCCGTGCGCGCGCTGCACGAGCTCGGTATCGACAAGGTCGTGATGATGACCGGCGACAGCCGCAAGACTGCCAAAGCCGTCGCCGCTGAGGTCGGCGTCGACGATGTCTACGCCGAAGTCCTGCCCGAGGACAAGGCCGCGTTCGTCCGCAGCGAAAAGGCCGCGGGCCGCAAGGTCATCATGATCGGCGACGGCGTGAACGACTCCCCCGCCCTGTCCGAGGCCGATGCCGGCATTGCCATTTCGACCGGCGCCGCCATCGCGCGCGAGATCGCGGATATTACCATCTCGTCCGAGGATCTGTTCGCGCTCGTCACGCTGCGCTCTCTCAGCCAGGAGCTCATGGCCCGCATCCACCGCAACTACCGCTTTATCGTGAGCTTCAACTTCTCGCTCATCGTGCTTGGCGTGCTTGGCATCCTGCCGCCGACGACCTCGGCGCTGCTGCACAACATGTCCACACTCGCCATCGGCCTCAAGAGCATGACGAACCTCCTGCCCGAAAGCGAGCAGAACAGCGCCAACTGATTTTTCCCGATAAAAAAGCTCCGTGCCAATGGTCGGGGGTCATAAGAAAGTAATATCGTATTTTCTCAGGAACGGCGTGGCTTCGGTCACGCCGTTTCCTGTTTCAGCAGTTCTTCCACGGGGATAAAGCCCACAAGGTCATAGGAAATGCGGATGCCCTGATGCCGCTTGCCGCCGGACTTGTCCGGGGCTTCAATGTAGATCGCCTTGACAAGTTCCCGCAGCGCATAGGGGGTAAGCTCGTCTAAGTCCTCATATTTGCGTACCCGCTGGATAAACTGCTCCAAGTTTTCAATCTGTCGTTCCTGTACTTCGATTTCCTGCTGCAAAGTCTGAATTTCCTCTTTAAGCTGTGCCTGTTCGTCCTCATAGGTCTTGCTCATCATAGAAAACTTTTCATCTGTGATGCGCCCTGCCACATTGTCCTCATAAATGCGGATAAACAGACGGTCAAGCTCTCCCAGCCGCTTTTCAGCCTGTGCCAACCGCTTCTTGTGTCCGTGGATTTCGGCTTCGCTGGACAGTCGGAGCTTCTGCTCCATGACGGCACGGAAATGATCCTCATAGCGACTAACATAGGAAATCACAGTTCTCATGTGCATCCAGACCAATTCTTCCAGAACGACCGCACGGATAAAGTGTGCCGAACAGCTTCCCGTATTGCTGCGGTAGTTGGCGCATACAAAATGATCCTGCCGTTTTTCAAAGTAGTTGGTGGTGCAGTAGCGCATTTTTGCTCCACAATCAGCGCAATAGACCATGCCGGAAAACAGGCTGCTCTTGCCCGTCTTTGTCCTGCGGTGCCGCTGCTGGCGAATTTCCTGCACCTTGTCAAAGACCTCCTGCTCAATGATCGCCGGGTGGGTGTTGTAGAAAACCGCCTGTTTTTCAATGGGCGTTTCTCTCTGCTTCTTATCCCAGATGGAATTGGTGTAGGTCTTGAAATTGACGGTGCATCCCGTGTATTCCCGCCGTTCCAAAATGTGAACGACCGTGTTAGTGTTCCAATGGTACGGGTCAGCGGTTTCCGGGCTGGGCGTCTTGATGCCCTCGCGCTTCTTGTAGGCGGTGGGGTTAAGCACCTTTTCCTCCTGCAAGAGCTTTGCAATCTGCATCGGGCCTCGCCCTTCCATGCACAGCTTGAAAATGCGCTTGACTACCAATGCCGCCGCTTCATCCACGACCCACTTAGTTTTGTCCTCCGGGTCTTTACGGTAGCCGAACGGAACATTGACGGTCAGAGGAACGCCTCGTTCGCCTTTTGCCTTATTGACAGCACGGATCTTGCGGCTGGTGTCTTTGGCGAAAAACTCGTTGAACCAGTTCTTGATACCCGCAATGTCGCTGTCGGTGCTGTTAGGGTCGATGGTGTCAAAATGGTCGTTGATGGCAATATAGCGAACATTGTACTTTGGAAATGTGAAGTTGATGTACAGCCCTGTCAGCGAGGAATTACGTCCCAGTCGAGATAGGTCTTTCGTGCAGCAAACTGCCACTCTGCCCGCTTCAATTTCCGCAAGCATGGCTTGAAAGCCGGGGCGGTCAAAGTTCGTGCCGCTATACCCATCGTCCACAAAAAAGGTTGGGTTCGGGAAACGGTGCTCCTTTGCGTATTGGAGCAGGATCATTTTCTGATTCTGGATGCTGTTGGATTCGTCCTCTTTGCCGCCTTTCTTATCCTCTTTCAAATCTTCCACGGATAAGCGGCAGTAAAGCGCGGTGATTTTATCAGTTGCCCGTAACATTTCTGTTTCCTCCTTCAAAGGGGCAACTGCCAGTACAGGCTTGGTTGCTTCTATTGTACCAAGAGACTGCGTATTTGTCATTCAGAATCCTCCATCTTTTCTGCAAACTTTTCGCCCATGATGCGCTCCATCTTTCTGTCCAGCGTTTCCACGCCGTCATAGCTGCCTGTGACGGTGTAGACTGTGCCGCCGATTTCCTTTTGCAAGGTGAACTCCGGCAGCCAGAACGCGGACAGATTTTTCACGCAGAGATGCCCGCCCTCGTTGAAGTAGCAGTTGTGACGGGGATGGTCGGGCGGCAGGGGCTGCGGTTTCAGATACGGGTCTGGATTGGAGAAGTAATATTCTGCTGGCTCGTCGTGGTCGGCCTTTTCCCATTCCTCGATTTCTGCCAGCAGATCAGGGTCGATTTCGTGTTCAAACTTCTTATCGTTGTTCATGGTGGTGTCCTTTCTCCGATGGGTTATCGGTCTATATCGTGATGTTTGGTTTTCGCCTTTTGCGGTGTGTCTGCTTTCATGGCAACATCCACATAGCGGCGTACCTTTTGCAGCTCGGTAACTTTCTCCCGCTGGGCTTTCAGCCTCGCATACTCTGCTTCGTTTTCGGCGGTCAGCGTAGCAAGCTCGGTCTGCCACGCTTTCGGCGTCAGCTTCATATCCGGCAGATTTGCCCGCAGATAGCGGTTCGCTGCATCCCATATTGCGAGATCGGCGCGGTGCGCTTCTGCAAACTTTTCCTGCTTGCCCTTCCAGCGGATTTGCTTGTATTCATCGTGGATGGGTTGCGTCTCTCGTAGGTTCTGCGCCTGTTCTATGAGCTTTTGGAGTTGACGGATGCGCGTCTCTCTCGGCTTCATGCCGCTGCGGATTTCGCTTGCCTTGTCATGGACAACGGACAGGGCTGCATCCAGTTCTTCCAGCGTATAGATACCCTTTTCCGAAAGAAGATTGACGGCTTTGGAAATTGCTTTGAGTTCGTCTGCGGAGTGCTGTTGCTGCCAGCTTTGGGAATACTTCCTGCCATTGGCTTTCTGAATATCCAGATAGCGGAACAGCAGCGTGGAGAGGTCGGGGGATTTCGGCTGCGGCGGCTCGGCGCGCAAGCTCTCCTTTGCCTTGAACACATCAAGCAGCCATTCTTTCAGCTTGCCGATCTGCGCCTTGATGTCACGGAGCAGACGATTTGCCGCTTTGATACTGCGGTTCAGTTCGCCGCGCTCGGTAGCGATGCCTTTCTTCTCCATCTGTGACGCTGCCACGCCGATGTGAACGGTTGGGATTTGGTCGATCCCCTGCCGTTCATAGCTGCGGTGGTCGATGCGTTCCGGGCGGTTGTTCCGTTCCAAGAACTCATTGGCGAGGTCAGCCCACACCTTGCGCCAGACTTCGGCGTTCTCCTGACTGTTCCAGTCCACAAGATCAACCTTGCGCGTTTTGTATCTGCCGCTGGACAGGTGGATTCTCTCGCCGTTTTCGTCCAGCACATATTCCTTTTTGGACTTTGGACGCCACTTGCCATGTGCGTCCATTGGTCGCATGGTGAGAAGAATATGAGCGTGCGGGTTGCCGCTGCCTGTGTCGTGAATGTTAAAGTCCGCGCACATTCCTCTGGAAATAAATTGAGAGGAACAGTACGCACGGACAAGCCGTACCTGTTCCTCTCTGGATAACTCTATGGGCAGGGCAACCTCCAATTCCCGTGCCAGTTGGGAGTTGCACGCCTTTTCGATCTGCTCCACGCTGTTCCAAAGCGTTCCCCGGTCTTGAAAGTCTGGGGGAGCGTTGGACGGCAGCAGGATTTCCGAATGGACGATACCGCGCTTTCTGGTGTAGTCATGGATCATGCCGTCCCACTCGTTTGTGATTTTCTCGCCGCTTCGGTAGGCAGCAGCGGCAACGGCTGACTTGCCATTCCCACGGCTGATGATCTTGATGCTGCAATGATAAATTGCGATAACGGTTTACCTCCGATCTTCGTGATTCAGCCCCATGAAACGGAACAGCTTGCCGCAGCAAGGTGTTCCGTTTCGTGGGGACGCAAAAGGGTAGACAGCGCAAGCTGTCGCAGGGAAAATGCAGTTTTCCCTGTGCGGCGCAAGCCGCCAATGTGGGTGCGTGGGAACTTCCATGCGCTCACAAGCTCTCGGCACTACGCCCGCAGGCGTGTTTCGGAGCGCAACCGCCGCAAAGCGGCGGCTCTTAGCGCGGAGATGAGCGCACAACACCCGCAAGGGTGTATAAGTGCGCCCTTGTTACCAAGGGTATTATCTGGCTTTCACCCCCTCGGCGCGTTTTTTCAAATACTCCTGTGCTTCCGTACTCTTTGCGATGTGATACAAGAAGTCCTTTCCCTCGTCCTCCGTCATGGTTCTCAGCTCCGGCACAATGCTTTCCATGAAGCCGCCAAACAGGAAAATACGGTGATTGCGCTCCTTGCGTTTTTCGGCGGACAGCTTGCGGTTAAGCATCTTGTTTCGGTTTTCGTACTGCTGCAACTGCTTCTGCGTGCGTTCCAGTTCGGCATTACATTCCTCAATGGTCTGCGGTAGCTTTTTCTTTGGCATGGGTAATCGCTCCTTTCTTATTTTTTAATTTATTTTTACTTCTAATTTTATTCGACAAAATCACTTGCACCAAGTAAGAGATTCTTCTAATGATTGCCTTTGCAAAAAGTTGTTGTCAAATATAGAATGTAGGGAGAATAGCTGAAACCATCAGCCGTAATTTAGCAATAATAAAAGTGACGGCCGATCAAACCACAAAGGGGGTGGGATTTTCTTGGATGAACGTGATGCACTAAAAAAGATGATATGTAAAGATGAAGATGCGTTGGCATGGTTTATTGACCGATATGCCCCCTATGTCAGCACTATTATCTACAACATTCTTGGCTCTTTTGTGGATTCTTCTGATCTTGAAGAAGTTGCTTCCGATGTTTTTCTTACACTTTGGAATAACGCAAAATCTGTCAACCCCGGAAAGGTGAAAGCATATCTGGGCGGGATCGCACGGAACAAAGCAAAAGAATATACTCGTAAAATCGGCACAGAGCTTTCACTCGAAGATGATATAATCATTATTTCAGATGAAAATTTGGAGCATGACTTTGAAAAACGGGAGCAAGCAAAATACATACAAGAGGCCGTACTTGCACTAAATGCCCCAGAACGTGAAATTTTCCTGCGCTACTACTTTTTTTATCAGCCGATTGCGACTATTGCAACAGAGATGAATTTGGAACCCGCAAACGTGAAAACGAAGCTCTATCGGGGGCGGAAAAGATTGAAGGAAATATTAGAAAACGGAGGGTATACTGTTGAAACTTAAAATATCTGACATGATGGATAATGTGACTCCTACCACAGTTGAAATCAACGAAACCGAGAATATTTCTACCGACCGAATCAAGAAGAGGACAATGGAAATGCTTCACTCTGAAGGGCAGCAAACACGTCTGGCAAAAAGGTTTTCCAGAGTGGGTATTGTTGCAGCAATTATTGCTGCAAGTTTGTGTGTTTCCGCATCAGCTATCGCAGTTATTCACCGATTCCACAATGATATCCTCATATCGGACTTTAGTGAAATCTCTAAAGCAAGCAACAACACATCCGATTCCACAGTAGCGATTAGTGGACCGAATGGCTCTGCTCCGCACTCGCTGGAGGATATAATCAAGGAATCTCAAATCACAGCGGAAGAATGGGATAACGGAGAGCGCATCGGGGGCGGTACATCATTTGCATACGCTACATGGGACACAGCATCACTTATTAGCAACAATCCCGCGCTTCGCACTCGCCTTGTCACAAGGACTGATGGTGCGGAAAAGACGGAGTATATGACAGAAAATGATCCTTCAATTCTTTTATCAGAGCTAACAGGAAAAATCAAATTCGACCTAACATGGATGGGTAAAAACTATACCTCTGTTCCATGTGCAAACATAGCTTATGTGATTCGAGAATCGGATGGAGCCTTTGTTGGTGAGTATTTCGATGCTCTCTATAGTGCATCGGATGATAAAGGCTATATGTCCTTTGACATCAGCTACGATGTAACGCGCCATACGGGTCAGAGCTATATCGTAGATGGCGCATATGAAAAAGCATATTACTATACAACCGCAAATGGCTACGAATTTCTAATTACAGCGAATAAGGATTCTGTCTGGGCTGAGTGCTATACTGATTATGCAAATATTAACTTGTATGGTGCTTATCTGACAACTGACGACGTTGAGGAAATTGTTGAGCAGCTTGATCTCTCAATCTCGGAATATACAGAAACAAAATAAACGTAGCAAGGCTGGAGCATCTTACCCAATGTTCCAGCCTTGTGTATGTCTCTAAATTTATCGACTAAATTTCTCATCTGTTAGATATGAGCCAACTTTTGCTCGCTCACTTGCCGCCTTTCGCCGTTCCTCACTATATGGCGTAGTCAGCCGAAAACTCAACCTCCCTTTCTCAATCTCAAAGGTCAGTCCACCTTGTTCATCATCGTCGGTCTGACGGCAGCATTGCGGGTACTTTGCCGCAAATGCTGTCAACCGCTTTTTGAGATCGGTGTTGTGGGTCTGCACCTCAATGATGCGGCTATGCTCGTCAAAATAGATCACGGTTGTCTTTTGCTTCTTGGTAAGCCCTGTTCTCATAAAACCTCCTGATTTTCATGGATTTTTCCCAGCTCTTGAATTGGAAAAGTGCTGTGATTTTTCGATGGAAACGCCCCAAACGATGCGGAGTACATTTTGCCTTGTCCTATCGGATGATTTGCCACTTTTCCAGCTCTTGACCATATTTTCACGGTGTTCTGTTTGTGCGGCTTTTCAACCATTCCACCAGCTCATTTTTCATCACCAATTTGCGCCCGCCGATCCGTAAGGTTGGAAAATCCGGGCTACTCAAAAGGTTGTATGCCCCTGCTTTGGAAATCTGCAACGCTTCCGCAAGATGTTTTGCGTCCATCACATCAGGCATGGCTTCAAACGGTTCTCTGCTCATAAAATCTCCTTTCCCGCATGAAAAAGCAGCAGCTACCATTTCGGTAACTGCTGCCGCTTCTGCGTCTGTTTATTTGTCCAAATACTTCTGATACTCCGCTGTCACATAGTCCTCATAAGCTCCCGCGATTTTGGCGATCCGCTTATGGACTGCGCTGGCGGTCTTGTAGCCAACCTTGTCCGCAATCTCCTGTTCGGTCAAGCCGTCCATGCGCAGCTTCAATATCTCCCGGTCTTTCTCGGTAATGCTCTGCTCGGCAAAGGCGGCAATCTGCATTTCGGAGATAACCTTCTGTTCAAACTCGCCGCGAGGATCAGCGACCTCAAAAATACCGCCGTCCTCGTTCTCCATCATCTCGTCAAGAGAAATGGGCTTGCCGGAGCGGTTATGATGCCACTTTCGCATGAAGTCCGTCTTGACGGTGCTGCTGGTGGTTTCGTAGTCCTCCACGGTACGGTTCTTCCAGATCGCGTCGATCATCGGCTGCCAGTTCTGTTCTGCAATCACCATGTCGGTGACATTGCCGACCAGATTGCTGAATTGCTGATAGGTCAGCCACGGCACTTCCACGCCCTGTGGGATGTTGTAAAGGTTTTGAAAGCCCAGCCCACTCTGCTCAAACTTCATGCGGATGTAGGGGATAATGCTGTACGATAGCCGCCACAAGGGAAAATATCCTGCGTACTGATTCCAGTTGCCGGGAATGTCGCGGTAGTTGCCCTTGCGGTCTTTGACTTGAAAGAACTGCCATGCGCACCATGCGTAGCAGTCCCACACAAGCAGCTTGAACATATCATCACATACGATGTGGTCATACTTGTCCGTTCGCAAAACCTCATACGGGCAGCGGGGCAGCTCATAGGCTGGCTTCCACTTCTCCGCAAGCTCTCGCGGCAAGCTGTAAAACAGCGTCAGCCATGATTTGTCGCTGTCCTGTGGTATCTCGATGATCTCACCGGGTAGCACCACAAGAAAACCTTTCGGGCCTGTCTGCTTGTCCATCAGCGTCACCTCCAATCGCTTCTGTATTCAGCCCTCTACTATATATGGCATGAGAAGGGCTGAATTGTTCCAATGCTTTCAAACTTTTTTGAGATTTTTTGAAAAAATCTCGGAATGGATGGGATAGGATTGATTTAAGGCAATTATACCTGAAAGCTGTGAATAAATCTATTGCTTTTCGTGACGGCAAAAAAATAACGGGTATCCGGCTTTCACCAGATACCCGTTATTTCGTTGCCAACCCTGCCTGACAGATGTCATAATCGTAATTTTTAGAATTACTGTCTTATGAGCACCCTTGTAAGGCACGGAGCTTTTTTGCTATACAAGTTTGATTTTACGCAGGGCCGTAGGCCTTGATGGCATCGTCGACGATCTTTTCCGCGTCTGCGCCCATGATGTCGAGGTTTTCGGCTTCCAGGAGCTTGACGGTCGGAATGCCGAAGCAGTCCTGCGCGATGGTCTTCCAGTAGTCGTAGCCAAAGCGGCCGTCGAACGGTCCGCCGCTGGTCGTGACATGGTAGAGCTCGCTTGCGCGGCACAGGCCGACGGGCTCGCCCGCCTCGCTGTACTTCGTCACGATGCCCGTGACATAGATATTCTCCAAATACACCTTGAGCTGCGCGGGAAACGACAGGTCCCACAGCGGCGCAGCGATGACAATTCTGTCCGCCGCGGCGAACTGACGGGCGTAACGGAACATTTCATCGTCATACTTCTTTTCCGCGAGCAGCGCGTCGCGCTTTGCGATGTCCGCGCGCCCCAGCGGGTGCAGCGGCTCGTCATAAAGGCGCAGCTCCTCGTATTCGCCGAGCGCTTTAAGCAGCGCGCGGGCCAGTTTTTCCGTGCGCGATTCTCCGCGCGGGCAGCAGTTAATAAAAAGCGTCATGTACTTTCCCTCACAGTACGCAGTAGTACATGATAAATGTGTTCGCCACGCCGAGCAGAATACCGGCGATGACTTGCAGCGGCGTGTGGCCGACGAACTCCTTGAGCTTCGCCTCCGGAAGCTTTTCCGACGCGAGCGAGTTGAAGGCCTCGACGATGTCGTTGATGATGACGGCCTGACGCCCCGTTTCGAGCCGGACGCCCATCGCGTCCTTGCAGACGACGATGGCGAAGATGAACGCCATCGCGAATTCAAACGAACCGAGCCCGTAGACGAGCGCCGCCGCGGTCGCGAGCGACGAGACCGTGGCCGAATGGCCGCTCGGCATCCCGCCGTCGCCGATCAGGCGCGTAAAGTCGATGCTCTTCGTCACAATGGCATGAATGATCGTCTTGATGAGCTGCGCCCAGAACCACGACGAGAGACCGATGAGCAAAAAGGGATTCGACAGCAATTCCTGAAACCAATTCATATGTTTCCGCTTCCTTTCGCGGTGCGGACTTTGTCAGCCCTTGGATGTTCCTTATTATACCACCGTTTTCCAGTTCGGCAATAAACTTTCTTTTAACTTCTTCCGCAGAAAATATAAACCAGCGCAGGCTCACCTGCGCTGGTTTTTCTTTACGACGCCTGCGCGAACTGGCTGTTGTAGAGCTCGGCGTAGAAGCCGTTTTGCTCCATCAGCTGCTCGTGCGTGCCGCTCTCGATGACGTCGCCGTCGCGCATCACGAGGATGAGGTCGGCGTTCTTGATGGTCGACAGGCGGTGGGCGATGACAAAGCTCGTCCGGCCCTTCGTCAGCTCGTCCATCGCACGCTGAATGAGAAGTTCCGTGCGCGTATCGACCGAGGACGTTGCCTCGTCGAGGATCAGCATCGGCGCATTCTGGAGCATCGCGCGGGCGATGGTCAAAAGCTGTTTCTGTCCCGCCGAGATGGTCGTGCTCTCGCTGAGCACGGTGTCAAAGCCCTGTGGCAGCGAGTGGACAAATTTGTCGAGGCCGCAGGCCTTGCAGACCGTTTCGAGCTGCTCGTCCGTGATACCCTCCATGTTATAGACCAGGTTCTCGCGGATCGTGCCCTCAAAGAGCCACGTGTCCTGCAGGACCATACCAAAGAGCTCGTGCACATCCTCGCGGCGCAGGTCGGTCGTCGCCACGCCGTCGATCGTGATGCGGCCGCTGTTGACCTCAAAAAATCGCATCAGGAGGTTCACCATCGTGGTCTTGCCCGCGCCGGTGGGGCCGACGATGGCGACCTTCTGGCCCGGATGGACCTCAGCGGAGAAATCCTTGATGATGATCTTGTCGGGCGAATCGGGGTAGCTGAAGCGCACGTGGTCGAACATTACCGCGCCGCGCACGGCGTCGAGCTTCTCGGTCTTGTCGCTCTCGTCGCCGAGCTCTTCACTTTCGAGGAAGTCGAAAATGCGGTGCGCGGAGGCGGAGGCCGTCTGCAAATTCGTCATGCCCTGTGCGATCTGCGTCAGCGGCGTGGTGAAGAGGCGCACATACAGGATGAACGAGACGATGACGCCGAATTCGATCGTGCCATTGATGGCCAGCACCGAGCCGAACACGCACACGGCAACATACGCGAGGTTGCCGATCACGTTCATGAGCGGCTGCATCACACCGGAGAGGAACTGCGAGCGCCAGTTTGCGTCATAGACCGCCGCGTTCAGGCCGTCGAAGTGGTCGAGGACCTTATCGACTGCGCGGCTGATGCGCACGACCTCATGGCCGGAATACATCTCCTCGACATAGCCGTTGAGCTCGCCGAGGCTCTTCTGCCGCGCGGTGAAGTAGCGCTGCGACTTCGACATGATGGCGACGATCAGCACCATGCCAAGGAGCGTGATGCACAGTGCGACGAGCGCCATGCGCCATTCGGTCACGAACATCATAATAAGGCAGCCGACAAACTGTGTCGCGGCGCTGATGATGGTCGGCAGGCTGTTGGTAAGTCCCTGCTGGAGCGTTGACACATCGTTTGTGATGCGGCTCAAAATGTCGCCCTGCGAGGTGGTGTTGAAATACTTCTGCGGCACGCGGTTGATCTTTTCCGAGAGTTCGCCTCTCATGCGGTAGGACATTTTCAGCGTCACGACCGCCATGATATAGTGTTGGATGAAGCCAAACAGTGCGCTCAGGCAGTAAATAATGGCAAGGAACACGCCGATCTTCGCAATGGCGGCGAGGTCAATGCCGGTGAACAGGCCGTCGGACATGATGGTCGCCATTTTGCCGATCTTGTCGGGGCCGATGATCGTCATCACGGCGCTCAGCGCCGCCAGCACGAGGGCAAAAATGATAATGCCCATGCTCGAGCTCATATACGCGCCCGTGCGCTTGAGCGCGCCGACGGGATTGCTGTTTTTCTTTTTCATCTTCTCTCGCCTCCTTTACGCGAGCTCCGCGGCGCTGAGCTGGGAGGTCGCGATCTCGCGGTAAACGTCACAGTTTTTCATCAGCTCTTCATGCGTGCCGATGCCCACGGTCTCGCCGCGGTCGAGCACGATGATCTTGTCTGCGTGGCGGATGGTGCTGATGCGCTGCGCGACGATGATCTTCGTCGTGTCGTGCAGCTGCTTGGATAGCCCCTCGCGCAGCTTCGCATCCGTGCGGTAGTCCAGAGCGGAGAACGAATCGTCGAAGACGAGGATCTCCGGTTTTCTCGCCAGCGCGCGGGCGATGGAAAGGCGCTGCTTCTGGCCGCCGGACATGTTGCGGCCCATCTGCGCCACATGGTGCTGCGTGCCGTCTGGGAGCTTGTCGACAAACTCCTTCGCCTGCGAAAGCTCGACGGCCTGCGCAAGGCCCTCATCGTCCGCCGGCGCTTCGCTCTCGCCAAAGTAGACATTGTCGCGGATGCTGCCGGCGAAGAGCACCGCCTTCTGCGTCACGTAGCCTAGCTTGTTGTAGAGTGTGTCGAACGTGTAGTCCCTGACGTTCACGCCATCGACAAGCACCTCGCCCTCCGTCGCATCGTAAAAGCGCGGGATCAGGCTCACAAGTGTCGTCTTGCCGCTGCCCGTCGCGCCGATGACGGCAAGCGTCTCGCCCCTGTTCACACGGAAGCTGATGTTCGAAAGCTCATCCTCCGAAGCGTGCGGATAGCGGAACGAAACGTTTTTGAACTCCACTGTGCCGTGCTCTTTGCATTCGCTCACGCTACCCTCGCGGATATTCGCCTTGCGCTCGAGCACCTCGTTGATACGCTCGGCCGAGACCTGCGCCTGCGGCAGCAGCATGAAGATCATCACGAGCATCATAAAAGACATCACCACGTAGGTTGCATACGTGCTGAACACCAGCACGTCGCTGAACATCGTGAGGCGCGCTGCGGAATCGGTCAGCGCGATGTTGTTGACGAGCGCCGCACCCAGCCAGTAGATCGTGAGCGCCAGGCCGTTCATACCGAGCGTCATCGTCGGCTGGACGAGGGCGAAGAGCTTCTGGTTCTTTACCTGCACATTCATCATGTCAAGGCTCGGCTTGTTGAACTTGTCGTTCTGGTACTGCTCGGCGTTGAACGCGTGCACCACGTTGATGCCCGTCAGATTTTCGCGCGCCACACGGTTGATCTGGTCTGTCAGCTTCTGCACGATGCGGAAACGCGGGATGCAGATGCTCATCACCGTTATCACCGTCACGCAGATGACCACGACGAATGTCGCTGTCACGGCGGAGAGCTCCCAGCTCTTGCCGAGAATTTTGATGATGGCCCACACGGCCATGATCGGCGATTTGATCATCATCTGCAGGCCCATCGCCACGATCATCTGAATTTGCGTGATGTCGTTCGTCGTTCTCGTGATGAGGCTGGCGACGGAAAAGTCCTGCATCTCCTCGCTGCCGATGTCCATCACGTGGCGGAAGAGCTTTTCGCGCACCGTGAAGCTGAAGCCCGACGCCGCCTTGGCCGCGAGATACCCGCAGCCCACGGCCAGCACGGCGCTTGCGAGCGTGCAGCCAAGCATTTTCGCGCCGACGGACAGGATATCCGCCGTCGCCCCCGACGTTTTGATGAGCGTCGTCAGATCGGTCATGTAATCCGGCAGCCGCAGGTCAAAGTAGACCTGCACCGCCACAAGCACGGTGCACAGCAGCACCATGAGCACCTCTTTACGGCGCATGTTTTTGAGTAATTTCAGCATTGTTGTTCTCCTGATTTCTTCTTTGGGCCCTCAGCGCTTTTCCTTGCAGATGCCGTTCAGATTGCCATCCATTCTTTCAAGGCAGCGGCGCATCGTCGCCAGATCCTCCTCCGGGATGCCCTCGAGCAGACGTCTTCCGAACTGCCACTGCACCTGCCGTCCGCGCTCAATGAGCGCTTGCGCCTGTTCGGTGCAGATAAGCCGCGTCTGCCGCCGATCGCCCGGCATCTCCCGCCGCTCGAGAAGGCCGTCATTCACCAGTCTTTCCACATGCACGGAGACGATACCCGGTTTGTGCCCGCGCATGCGGCAGATGTCCTTCGCCGTGTTGTGCTCGGGATTGTTGGCGAGAAAGAGCAGAATGTCCAGCGCCAGCGGCGGCAGGCCTGCCTCCTTGCACAACGGAGTTAACATAACGTGATAAGCCTTTGTCATCTTGTTGGCGTGGCTGAAAAACGTTGCCCCGCGCATCGGTTCCTTCGGCATCATATCGGTTCCTTTCCGACCTCATTCGGTCACGCGCCGCGCTCGCTCGTCATCGAATGATAATCTTCTAATTTTAGAACGTCATCATTATAGTTGTTTCCATTCCAATGTCAATAAACAAATTGTGAACGTTCCAAAAAAAGGGCGCGAAAAAGCGCCGCCTTTCGGCAGCGCTTTTTTCGTATTCTGTTACAGAGACAGCTGGATAAGGCCGAGGATGAGCATGTGTACCGGATAAAACGCGTAGCAGGCATACTGAAACGCCTTGCTGTGGTGTCCCTGCCGCCCGCGGTAGAGCCAGATGGGCACGAGCGAGAGCAGTGCAAGCCCCTGCTCGCAGACCTCAAACTCCAGTCCGAAAAGCTCGATCGGGAAAATCTGTCCTCCGATGAGCGACACATTGATCCAATAGAGCGCCGCGATCTGCCCGAGCAGCTTCCACCACTCTCTGCCGCGGAGGAAATAGAACACAAACACCGTCAAAACGCCCATGCCGTAATAATCTACCATGCCGAGCGTGCCGAGCGCAAAGCCCAGCACCGTGACCGCAGCGCAAGTCAGAAGATAGAGCCATGTCTTCCCCTTTTCCCGCACGGCCTCCATCGCCCGAATGCCGAGAAGGCCGATGAGCAGCGTCCAGATGACATTCTGGTGCACAGGGTAGAACCACGTGCCGCCGTACATCAGGTCAAAGGGAATTTCCGACAGCACCGCAAAAATCAGCATCCGCTGCGCGTATTTTTTGAAACTGTGCGTGTGGAAGTAGCCCTCCACCGCCATGAAGGCAAAAATGGGGAACGCGAGACGTCCCACGCAGGTCATCCACTCCTGTGAAAGAAAAAGCGTCGCCCACAGGTGGTCGAGCAGCATGAAGGCCATCGCTAAAATGTGCAGCGCCGCGGCGCTGAGGTCAAACTGTTTTTTCATTGATCTCTCCTGTTGATTTCTCTCTTTTCCCCTCTGTTGCGCAAAGTTATTTTATTTTATCAGATCTCGCGTCAAAAGTCACGCTTAATTTTTGCGTTTCTTTCTCTGCAAAAAATACCGGCGGGCAAAAGGGCCCGGCCGCATAAGGGTATCATTTAAAACCGTCCAGGTTCAGTAAGTTGGGACACATGCTACACACCGTGTGGCATGTGTCCTGCTTTTAATTATACTTCAATTACATATCCTTGTTGAAATTAGAATACACTTGCGTTATCATTTTCTTTAGTCAATCACGATTTCCAAGAAAGGGCAAATAAGTATGGCTGATGTTGTTGATATTCCGGAATTCAGAGCATTTTATTATACAGATGATACGCCCCGCCAGTTTTATACCCTCCGGCGATACGAGGATGAGAGCGGGTCTGGGAAAATGCACTGTTATAATATTGCGCCAGGTATTCAACTGTCTTTTAATGATCTAAATCTAAGTTCTTGCTATCAGCCACTAAATGTCCAAAAAGATTTTTTAGAAATAAATTATTGCCTTGAGGGCGGACACGAAGTTGAAATGGTCGGAGGCGGAATTACCTTCTTGGGTGAAAAGGATTTAAGTATATCTGGCCTATACCATGATAAACGGGTTATTGTCAATTCAAGAATCCCTTTCAATAAATATAAAGGTATAACCATTCTCTTGGAGCTAGAAACAGCCCAGACGACTCTCGACAATGAATTCTCTAAGTGGCATATAGACTTGCAAAAAATCCGCACAACTCTATGTCCGGAAGGACGTGTTCTTTTAATAAAATCCAAACAAAAAATCGACCATATTTTTGCAGAGATCTTGAGCGTTGAGAACCAGATAAGATTGCCGTATTACTGGCTGAAAATCCTGGAAATCTTACTTTTATTAAGCCAACTGGATAACAGTTATGTGGAGCCGCCCCAACAGTTTACGGAGAAAGTATCCCGGCGGACTCAACAGGTCTATCAGTATATTATTGAAAATCCTTTTACACAAAAAAATATTTCTGAGATAGCAGAGATTTATGGGGTTTCGGAATCAAGTATGAAACGCTGCTTTAAGTCAATTTCCGGTGCTTCTCTAGGCACGTTTATGAAAAGGAAACGGATGGAGGCTGCTGCGGAATTACTTAGGTCAGAGCCGACATTGAGTGTGGGTGAAATTGCCAGTCTTGCAGGGTATGAAAATCAAGGAAAGTTTTCTGGGGCATTCAAATCAGTATACGAAATGACTCCTATCGCATATCGTTTGAAATACTCGTGACCTAAATGGATTAAGACTTGACCTAAACAGTTATAGACGAATATATGATCTTGTGCTATCATAATTGACGTTAATTAGAGAATGGTGAAAAGAGCCGCGTTCAGCGGTTCTTTTTAAGGGTGTTAGTTAGCGATGTCTAACCTCGAGCGAATGGGGGGCAAATCAGTTGTTCAGTATGGGGATCAGTGCGCGAATTGTAAAACGTATTATAACCTTGCTAATTGTGACTTTGGGAGTCGTTACTCTCAGTTTTTGCTTGCAGATATTTACCGGTACAGATCCGGCAGAAATGCTTGTAAGAAAGACTACATTGTTCGCAACAGAAGAGCAAATCCAAGCAATGAGAGTTGAACTTGGCCTGGATGGTACACTCTCTGAGCAATATGCAGATTATATAAAAGGACTACTTACCGGGGACTTGGGTATTTCAATTACCAATCGAAAGCCTGTCATTGATAATATTAGAAATGCCCTTCCTGTTACATGTATGTTAGTTATTATGTCTATGCTCTGGGTTGCTATTTTAACCGTTTTAATATCAGCGTTTTCTGTCATATGGAAAGACAAAGCATTTGACCATGCAACAAGAGTTATCTGCATAATTGGTATATGTGTTCCGAGTTTTTGGCTGGCACTCATTCTGCTAATTGCTTTTGCAGTTGAGATTCCGATATTTAGTGTGATTTCAGACGGGAGTATTAAATCCCTTATATTGCCATCTATTTCTATTGCCATTCCAATTGCTTGTATTTCTATCAGAGTTTTGCGCGCTGCTGTAATAAACGAATTAAAAAGTGACTATGTTACTTACGCTAAAGCGAGGGGGTTTTCCACATCTAAAATTGTATACGGCGAGGTCCTGAGGAACGCATTTCCATCGGCCATAACACTTTTCGCACAATATTGCGCATCAGTTTTTGGAACCTCTGCACTGATAGAAACTGTCTTTTCCATTCAGGGTCTTGGATACTATTTAACTGAAGCGTGCGAAAGTATGGATGTATATGGAATATCGGGTGTGGTACTTATTTGCGCAATCCTATTTGTTCTTTTTAATACTGCAGCAGACATCTTCTCGGGCATTATTTGCCCTGCGTATAGGAGGAAACGTGTATGAGGAAACATCCACAAATTGTCATTGGTGTTTTGCTTATTGCGTTATTTATTTGTATTGCGATAACTGCACCCCTCCTTGCCCCAAATGACCCAAATGCAACAAACCTTGCACTAAAAAATGCCCCGCCATCAGCCGAGTATCCTCTTGGATGCGATCAAATGGGGCGGTGTGAACTTTCGCGCTTAATTTACGGAGCGCGATATTCACTAAGCCTTACGGTGCCTGTGCTGATAGTACTAGCAGCGATTGCATTGTTTATTGGATGCTACACTTCTTATAAAGGTGGCCTAATAGATGAGGTCATCCGATTGTTGTGCGATATATTTATGGCATTTCCGCTTTTAGTAATAGCAATGTCATTAGTGTCAGTTATTAACAATTCTGTTGCGAGCATTATCACTGCAATTGGTATTTCTATGTCTGCGTGGTTCTTACGCATGGCGCGTTCTTATGCAAAGACCGAGTGTGGAAAGGGGTATGTAGAATCCGCAAGAGTATCTGGTGCATCTGCAATGCGGATCGTACTTCACCACATTATCCCGAATGTATTGCCACAGTTTGTTGTCTATTTTACCACGGGAATAGCATCAGCAATTCTATCGGTATCAAGTTTTGCATTTTTGGGTGTGGGCCTTATTGCTGGTACTCCGGAGTGGGGAGCCATGCTTAATGACGCTCGAAACAGCATTTATACAAATCCCGCCCTAATTGTTTATCCCGGCATATGCCTCATTATCTGTTGTGCGGGCTTTAATTTATTAGGTGAAGGTATTCGGGATTTTATTGGCAAGGAGGACCAGATCAGTGTTTCTTGACGTCAGAGATCTCACTATTACTCTCAAAACGGGTGAAGAAATTGCAAAGGATATTTCTTTTTCAATAGATGGAGGAGAAATGTTGTCCATTGTGGGCAGCTCTGGGGCAGGAAAAACGACGGTATGCAAGGCCGTTATGGGCTTACTTAGTTCTAATTATTCCATTTCAGGTGAGGTGCTTTATAGGGGGGAAAACTTGCTGCACTGTTCAAAGAAACGATTGCAGGCAATCTACGGTAAAGAAATATGCTATATTATGCAAAACCCCATGACAGCATTTAATCCATCGCTGCGTATTGGAAGGCAATTAGAAAAAACATGTTACTTACATAACCCCCAAATATCGCGGCAGGAATTACAACTATTAGTGAGCAACACACTACAACAGTTGGGCCTTGATGATTTGAAACGGATACTGAAGAGTTACCCTGATGCCCTTTCAGGTGGGATGTTGCAGCGGATTATGATTGCAGCAGCACTAATCAATCAGCCTACTATATTGGTTGCTGATGAAGCGACTACAGCAATAGATGCCTGTAACCGAATTGAATTGATGCAATTACTTAGGCAGTTATGCAGTGGCGGCATGGCGATCTTATTTGTTACACATGATTTAAGAGCGGCGTCAATGGCGGATCGAATTTTAATAATGAATGATGGCCAGTTGGTCGAGGCAGGGACAACAGAGCAGATATTCAATGAACCTAAAGAAGAATATACAAAATATCTGCTTAGTGCTTGTACGTTGGAAAGGCGGTGATTATCTATGATTGAGGCGAAAGATGTAAGTTGCACTTTTGCCCGCAATCCGTTTTCCAAAGAGGGATTCATGGCGGTTTCCCCAGTTTCAATCCAATTCATTGATGGTGAACGGTATGCCATCGTTGGTGAGTCAGGGTCAGGTAAGACAACACTCGCCAGAATGATTGCGGGCCTCCAGCGTCCTACGACGGGGAATATCTATGTCGATGGGATGCCTGTTTACGGTAAACACAAGGTTCATACAAATTACTTCAAGGAAGTCCAAATTATTCAACAGGACTCTTCATCTGCATTAGATCCTAAAATGTCCGTGGGTAGATCAATCGAAGAACCTCTTTTGTGTTTTTTTCATTTAGACAAAGGAGAACGCAAAAAAAGGTGTCATGATCTGATGGATTTATGTAATTTGCCTGTTGAATACTACTCGCGTCTTCCCGCAGAATTATCTGGGGGCGAGCAAAAACGAGTCGCTATTGCAAGGGCCTTGGCAGCAGAACCTAAGTGTCTAATTTTTGATGAGGCAACAAATGGCTTTGACCTTCCTTTACGCAAGAAGATCATTGAAGAAATTGTTGACTTGCAGAGGAAACTCGCATTTACCCTTATATTTATTACACATGATATGGAGTTAGCCGTCGTTATTGCTGACGTAATTTTGGTTATGAGAAATTCCACCTTGATTGAACAGGTTGAATTTTCTGGAGATATATCAGTATTTACAAGCGAATACAGCAAGACGCTTTTATATGCGAGTGGAATTACTGATACATAATCATTGTTGGAATTGATCATAGCAGAAATAAAATGAAAGGATAGTTTGCGATGAAATTCAAAAGACTTGCAACGATTCTTATGGCTGCGGCCATGATGGTTTCGTTGGTTGCCTGTACAGGCGACAATGGCGAAAACTCAGAAACGCCTGTTACTTCGGGCAATGATGTTGTGGAGGAAACGGAAACCAACCACATCACTTTGGCCGAAAGTTGGGGATTTGAAAATTTCTATACAATTATGACGCCCGATGTATCGGCAAGCAACTTCGGTATCACATATTATCTTAGCAATTTCTACGATGTGCTTGTAGAATATCAAGATGGAGAATACGTTGGTGGTCTGGCCGAGGATTGGACAATTAGCGAAGATGGAACGGTCTACACATTCAATCTACGGCATGATGTGAAATTTTCTGATGGTAGCGATCTGACTGCGGAAGATGTTGCCAAATCGCTTTTGGCCGTTCCCATCAATTTGGGGCAATACAATGGAACCTATGGCCGCCTGTCTACAATTATTGAAGATGCAGTGGTCGTTGATGACTATACTGTTGAAATGCATCTGACGCAACCTTATTATAATGCGCTGCGGGAGCTGTGTTTGGCGAATCCATTCGGAATCGTATCGAGTGAACAACTTAATGATGATTTAACGAAAAAGGATACTTTTGAAACTGCAACCTATGGTACAGGTCCCTATATGTATGCTGGAGATAATGACGGGCAGACCTGGAATTTCGAGAGCAATCCCTACTATTGGGGTGAAAGACCTGATGTTGAGAGTTTTTCTATCAAGAGCATTCCTGACAATGATGCTAAAATTCTCGCATTGAAAAACGGGGAGATTGATTTTGTCGCAGGAATCACGAACGTCTCCAACGAAAGTTTTGTGGAAATGCAAAACACTGAGGGATTTGGCGCCAAGGTTGACGACAAATCTTTCCGCACCGGATATATTGGTTACAATTTAAGTAGCTCTATGTTCGGTGATGAAGTTGTTCGCCAAGCCATTACATTGGCCTTAGACAAAGATGCAATTTCTGAGAGCATTTATGGCGGCCTGTATGAAAAAGCAGATACATTCTTCCCGAAGACCCTACCCTATTGTGATGTAGAGCAAACCGTATACTCTTATGATATAGACAGGGCAAACCAATTGCTTGATGAAGCAGGATACATTGATACGGATGGCGATGGCATCCGTGAAAAGGACGGTGAGAAACTATCCTCTCCGTTCCAGTACCAAGCAGGCTCCGCTTCTGATGATAACTTGGTTGTTTATATCTGCGACCAGTTAGGGAAAATCGGAATCGAACTTACACCGCAGTCTGCACAAATGATGGACTGGTATGCAATGATTACAACTGGAGAGTACGGCCTTACCTTATTTAAAACACAAGGCGGTTTCTATGATCCGGGCAATACGATCGGTAATATCGATCCCAGCATGGCCATGGACCCAATTATCTCCCAGGTCGCTGCATACTTGCCGGGCGGTGCCGATCTGATTACAGAATTGGAATCTACTACTGACGAGGAACGAATCCAAGAGATTTATGGAATTATTTTGACTACGATGGCGGATCAGTGCCTTACTACACCTCTGGTGTATCCTCACCAACTTGCAGTATATAGTGATAAGATTGCAAACTACGATTTTCCGCCTGATGCAAACTTTACTGCTGTACAAAATATCACATTAAAGTGAGCATTTTCCCATTCTGCAAACGGCGTGCTATGCAAAACATAGCACGCCGTTTGTAGAAAGAGAAACGACATATTGCAAATAGATTACAGAGAAGTTATGTTAAACCATATATTTGCTCTGCCGGTTGAAAGGAGTCCAGATATTGGTGAGCAATCAATCAAAAGGAATTAAGCGGATTCTCAGTTTTGCCGGCAGATACAGGGGCCTCTTGACTTTTGCCCGTTGCCTTTCCGGCATCAGTGCGTTGTTTATTATAGGCCCTTTTATCTGTGTATATTTTGCGGCAAGAGAACTTATCGCTGTATTTTTAGGCGATCAATTGAATGGCCAAGCATTATTGAATTGGGGCCTTTTTGCATTAGGATTAGAACTCGTGGGAGTAGTACTCTACTTTTTGGCTTTGCTATCTTCTCATATCGTTGCGTTCCATATTCAAAAAAACCTGCAGATGGCAGCATTAAGGCACCTTGCTCATATGCCAATTGGCTATTTTAATGCCAATCCAAGCGGAAAATTGCGTAAAATAATTGATGAAAACAGTTTTCAAACGGAGACCTTTATTGCACATCAGTTGCCAGATTTAACAGGCGCCCAAGTAACCCTGATTGCTGGTGTTTGCTTTATGATCATTTTTGACTGGCGTATTGGAGTTCCACTTATTATCTTATATGGAATGGCCTTTTATCTGCAAAGCTCTCTCATGGGAAAGAATAGTGCTGAGTTTATGAGAATTTATCAAGACGCTCAAGAAACAATGAACCATGAGGCTGTTGAATATATTAGAGGAATCGCCGTTGTCAAGGTGTTCGGACAAACTGTAAAGTCGTTCGCCAAATTTCATAATGCGATAGAGACCTATAAAAAGTACGCACTTGCTTATACTATGTCTTGCAAGAAAGGCATGGTTGCATTTAATGCTATCGTAAACTCATCCTTTTTAGTGCTGGTTCCGATTGGCTTTCTAGTTGGATTTACGACCCCGACACTCAGAGATTTTATTCAAAGTTTTCTGTTTTACGTGATTTTCTCTCCGGCATGCGCAGTGATGCTTAATAAAATTATGTATATGACTAGTTATAAAATGCAGGCAGAGGAGTCTATGCGTAGAATCGATATGATTTTAACTTCTAAACAGCAACCAGAACCAGCGATCCCCCAATATCCTGATACATATGAGGTCGCTTTTGAAGATGTGACATTTGCATATGATAATACCGATCACCCCGCAGTTTCACATCTCACTTTTATGGCAAAAGCAGGAGCAATAACGGCCCTTGTGGGACACTCCGGGTCAGGTAAAAGCACAGCGGCCAGTCTGATCCCTCGGTTCTATGACGTGCAGGATGGCGCAGTAAAAATTGGCGGCGTTGACATCAGGGAAATCCCACAGGGTGATTTAATGAAAATGGTGGCATTTGTGTTCCAAGACCCCAAGTTGTTTAAGGATAGCCTATTAGAAAACATAAGAGCCGGAAGACCATCGGCAACCCGTGAGGAAGTTCTAAAGGCAGCTCATCTGGCGCAGTGCGACGACATACTGAAAAAGCTTCCAAACGGAATAGATACAATTATTGGAAGTCAAGGTATATACCTGTCCGGGGGCGAAACACAGCGCATTTCTATTGCCCGCGCTATTTTAAAAGATGCTCCTATTGTAGTTTTAGATGAGGCGACAGCATATGCTGACCCCGAAAATGAGCATCAAATCCAGAAGGCCTTTGATGGACTTATAAAGAATAAAACGGTTATTATGGTTGCACATCGGCTTTCGACTGTCCAGGATGCAGACCAAATATTGGTGATGAAAAACGGTGCGATAGCGGAAAGCGGAACACATTCTGATTTGATAAAGCATCAGGGCGAGTATGCTAAAATGTGGGACAATTATAACAAAACGGTGCAGTGGCATATAGAAAGTTGAGGTGCTGTCTATGCTAAAACGTGCGTTTGCATTAAGCGATCAAGGCGCAAAAGATTTAGCGAAAGGAATTATAGCAACTGCCTGCGCCAATTTGATACAGATCATTCCAGCAAGTTTGTTGTTGATGGTAGTAATGATGCTTTTAGAAAAAGCGGCGGGGACTCAAGTTAATGTAGGTCGGAATATTCCGTTCTTTGTCGGAATTACCCTGGTGCTTTTTGGCATGATCGCGATTGCCCAATTAGTACAATACAATTTGACATACACTGCTGCATATAAGGAAAGTGCAAACCGAAGAATTGTGCTGGCTGAAAAACTCAGAAAACTTCCACTGTCATTCTTTGAAAAGAAAAATTTAGCCGATCTGACAACTACTATTATGGGGGATTGTACAGCATTAGAAAGGACATTTTCTAATGCGATTCCACAGTTGTTAGGCACAATTCTTATGTTTGTTATTATGTCCGTGGGGCTGGCAGTTTTAGACTGGAGGATGGCTCTTTGTATTATTGTCCCGGTACCAGTTGCCTCAATTGTTGTTGTTCTTGCTCGTAAGGCACAGAGTAAGGCGGAACTTGAAAATCTGGAGGCAAAAAGGTGCGCCTATGACGCAGTACAAGAATATATTGATACTATAAAAGAATTAAAAGCATACTCAAAAACGGATGTATACTTGGATGAACTTGATAAAAAGTTAGAGAATGTTATTCGTTGTTCCTTCCGAAATGAGTTAGCCCCCGGAGCATCTACAACAGCTGCTCAGTTCATCCTGCGCTTTGGTTTAGTTGCTGTTTTGCTTATAGGGGGAAACTTGGTGATTGAAGGTATGCTTTCTATTCCCATGCTCATACTGTTCCTTCTTTTCGCTGGTCGAATCTATGATCCATTCACCAACTGTTTCATGCTATTAGCGGAGGTTTTTGCCGCACTTGTAAGCATTGGCCGGATGAAACAGATAGACAATACACAGGAACAAACCGGCTCAGACTGTTGCAATAACATTGGCTGCGATATTGAGTTCAAGGATGTTTACTTTTCTTATAACGAGGAACCAGTTCTGACAGGAGTATCTTTTGTAGCAAAGCAAGGCGAAATAACTGCTTTAGTCGGGCCATCTGGCAGTGGAAAATCAACAGTTTCAAAATTAGCAGCGCGTTTTTGGGACGCCGATTCCGGACTCATAACACTTGGAGGCATAGATGTCAAAACTGTTGAACCAGAAGTATTGTTAAAAAACTATGCAATCGTATTCCAGAATGTCACCCTTTTTGACGAATCGGTAATGGAAAATATACGGCTTGGCCGTAGCGGAGCTTCTGACGAAGATGTTAGAGCCGCAGCAAAGGCCGCCCAATGTGATGAGTTTATTGATCGTTTACCGCAAGGCTATGACACGAATATCGGGGAAAACGGAAGTAAATTATCCGGTGGCGAGCGCCAGCGCATTTCTATTGCCCGTGCCTTGCTAAAAAATGCTCCTGTTATTCTTCTCGATGAAGCAACTGCATCTATGGATGCAGAAAGTGAAACAATGGTACAAACTGCCTTGTCAGCGTTATTAAAAGGTAGGACAGTGATAGTTATTGCGCATCGAATGAGGACCATAGCAAATGCAGACAAGATAGTTGTTTTGGACAAAGGAAAAGTGACTGAAGTGGGGACTCCCAGCGAGTTGGCTAAAAAAGGCGGGTTGTATGCGCATTTGGTTGCACTCCAGCAGAAACAGCAAATGTCTTCCTTACCGACATGAACGTCCTAAGAGGGAAATATGAAAAGAAAACAGCAAGCCACCACATCGGGTGAAGATTATTTAGAGGCAATTTTAGTGCTCCAAATGCAGAAAGGAACAGTGCGCTCTGTTGATGTCGCCCGGCATATGGAGGTGTCAAAGCCCAGCGTGAGCCATGCGGTGGCGACCCTGCGGGATGGAGGTTTTCTGACGATGGACAGCGACTATTTCCTGCACCTGACCGACATTGGCCGGGAAGTGGCGGAACAGATTTACGAAAAGCACCGTTTCTTTACCGAGCGTCTGATTGCCGCCGGCGTGGATCCGAAAACCGCAGAGGCAGATGCCTGCCGGATTGAGCACGTCATCAGCGACGAGAGTTTCCAAAAATTAAAGAAACAACTCATGTAACCTGTGGAGATCGAACTCATTACACCAAGAGTGTCTTCGAAATTGAGGATGACCAATATGCAAAACGATCCGCGCTCCCGAATTCTCCTATTGCTACAACTTCTCCTGAAGCAGACAGATGAGCACCACTACGCAACTGGCGCGGATATTCTCCGTTTTTGGGAGACTCATGGCATCCAGACCACCCGGAAAAATGTGTACAGCGATATCCAACTGCTCATGGACTTCGGCCTGGACGTCATCTGCATCAAAAGCACGCAAAACCGCTACTTCGTCGGTTCCCGGCTGCTTGAGCTGCCGGAACTGAAACTGCTGGTGGACGCTGTGGAGTCCTCCCACCTCATCACAGAGAAGAAAAGCACCGCCCTCATTGAGAAGTTAGGCCATCTTACCAGCAGACACAACGCCGCGCTCCTGAACCGCCCCGTCTACATGGACGGCACGGCCAAGCCGGACAACGAGGCCGTGTACTACGCCATCGACGCGATCCAGACGGCGATTCACAAACAACGGGCCATCTCCTTCCAGTATTTCGAGTACACGCCGAAAAAGGAAAAGGTCCTGAAACACAAGGGCTACCGCTATGGATTCAGCCCCTATGTCCTCATCTGGAGCCGGGATTTCTATTACGCCGTGGGCTGGTCGGAAAAGCACGGCAAACTGGCCCAGTTCCGGGTGGACCGCATGACGGCCATCCAGGATTCAGATGCCCCTTACATAGCGGATCCGTCCTTTGACCCAGCGTCCTACATCCGGGAAATCTTTGGCATGTATCACGACATGCCCCAGCGGGTGACGCTGCTGTGTGAGAACCGCACCATGCGAAACATCATAGATCACTTCGGGGAGGATGTGGACACGGAGGTGGTGGACGCCAACCACTTCCGGGCCACCGTGGATGTGGCGCCCACGCCGCCGTTCTTCTCATGGGTATTCACCTTCGGCGGCGCTATCCGCATCGAGGGGCCTGGGGAGGCGCTGGCGAAGATGCGGGATATGGCCTCGTGGCTGCATACATAAAAGCAAGAGGGATCCGCCCAGGAAACGCTGGGCAGATCCCTCTCACCTTTACGGGGCAGGAGGACCGCGGGGTGTACCCCCGCAGCGGTCCTCCTGATTTTAGTCCGAAAAGTATACCGGCCTGCCAATGGATGTAAAGCCCTCGATGCCGGTGATCACCACATTGTTGTATCCGCTGGCGCAGTGGATGATGAGCAGATTGCCGCTCTCATCCCTGCCGCCTACGATGCCCACATGGGAGTCCTCTGGGTAAAATACCAGATCGCCGGGCAGCGCCTCGTCCCAAGAGATGGTGGTGCAGTAGGTGTGCTGCGCGGAGGCCCCTCCCCCGTGACCGATGATATACTCGCCGCCTGTGGCATTATAGAATACCCAATCAACGTACCCTGAGCAATCCATCCCGTAGGGCCGGTAGGTGCCGGAACTGGAGCTGCCGGGGGCAGTGACCTGCATGGTGGTACCCCAGCGGGAGTCCCAGCCGAGGACCAGGCTCTTGCCGCCCCAGAAGTAGTTGACCTTACCCACCAGTTGGCAGGCGGTTTCTATGATCTCCCGGCGCTCGGCGCTCAGGCCCGCCGGCAGCGAGGCAAGCAGTTTTTTGGCGTCGGCCTCCGTCACGGCCAGATTCCCAATGGCCCCGCCCAGCAGGTCGAGGTTCTCTAACAGGTCATCCAGCATGTCGTTCTGTTCGTCGGTAAAGGCGTAGTGTTCCCGCATCTCGTCCACGGTCTTTCCCGTGACGGAGATGGTCAGGATGGTTTCCGTCCAGCTGTCGTCCTCGCCGTCGTCCGGGTCGCTGTCCGGGTGGTCTATGGTTTCCGCCTCGGAGGAGAGGGATACCATATCCCAGAACACCTCCCGCAGACGCTCCACCCGGCCGGCGTCCAGGGTGACCACATCCACGCCGTCATTGGTCCCTGCGGTTTTCACCGCAAACACCGCCACGACCTCCCGCCAGTCCGGCGGGGCGCCGTCTATGATAATCTGGTCGTAGTCCCCGGCCTGCAGTTCCTCCAGCTTACCAGCGTATTCCTCATTGATCTGGGCGATGGCCGTACTGAGCGCCACAGAGGTACTGTCAGCAGGCTCGTTGGCGAACAGGATACCAAAGGGGGAGGCGATTAACAGGCCGACGACACAAATCAGGACCAACAGGGCAAGGACGACAGATCCTCCCGCAGCCGCAGCGGCGATCAGGCTCTTGGCGGCGGCATAGATGGCCCGCAGGGCGTTTCCAGCCTTGGCAGCGGCCTTTTTCGCCGCACTCCCCGCCTGTTTTGCCGCCTGCCGGAACCGGGCCGTTTGCTGTGCCACATGGGCTGCTTTGGCGCTCTGGGCGGCACGGGTGGCCCCACGCCCCGTCTGGGCCGCAGCCCTCCCAGCATGGTCCGCTGTTTTTACCACCCGCCTGGAGGAGCCGGCAACCGGCTTTGCGTGGCGCACGGCCCTGCCACGGCCTGCCTCCTTTATGGCAGGTGTTTTGCGTTTCCCTTTTGGCAGGGGGCCGGCATCTTGGGCAGGCTCCACCTTTGGCCGCATGGGCGATACAGTCCCGTCCCGCCTGCCCCCATTCCCATGTGCAGTTCTGCCGGAAGACCGGCGATCTCCTACAGGTTGCATAGGCTCTTGCCCGCTGCCTGCTGGCTGACGCATCCGCTCGACTCTGTCCTGCGCGGACTTCTGCGCTGCCTGCCGCCCGCGCTCCCGGATGAAGGGTTGCTGGCCCTGGGTGCGCTCTGGTGACAGGCCGGAAACCTGCGTTTCCGTTTGAGCGCGCAGGTATGCGTCCTTGGTCTTGATCCGCTGCCCGGCTTTTCCGACCGGTTCCGCCGGCTGGTCTGCCGCTGCGGCGTTGACACGGCTTTCATGCTCCCGTGTACGGATCTCCGGCGCGGGATCCCCAGCGGTGGAATCCGCGGAACTGCCGTCGCGGGAGGCACGGTTCTTCCGTTTCTCCTTAATGAGCTTTTCCGCACCGCGCTCCATGCGGCGCATGCTGTCCGCAGTGGTATCCTCGATTTGGTCGCCGCCATAGTCATCCCGCCGCCCCTGCTGGGCGGCGTCACGGAGCTGCGTCCGCAGGCGGTCCGTCCCATCCTCCAGGCCGCGATGGACCAACTCCTTCGGTACGGCCGTTATCTTCTCCCGGATGGAGGATGTGGCCTGCGGCTTCTCCTTGATCTTATCCATCCAAGCACCTCCCCATGGAAACGGGCCGCGTCACGCGGCCCGCCCCATCCCGATGGTGCCATCTGTGTCAGAGGGCTTGGTAGTCATCAATTTATACAGTCGGTTCTTCGGGAAGTTGTCCATGAAGGGTACGATAGCACTGCCGCACTTGATGAGGCCGCGGCCGGAGTCCACATTGGTGATGTAAGAGAGCTGGTTGTCCGAGATATTCAGCAGCCGGGCCAGTTCTGTCCGGTCCGTCGCCGCCTGGTTGAGCATGACGAGGAACTCGCTGTTGGCCAGCATGGTCCGGGCGGTGTGGGACTGGAGGAGGTCGTCCACATTCTGTGTGATGCCGGTGCAGCAGGCCCGGTATTTGCGGACGCGCTTCCAGAGGGTGAACAGGAAGTTCGCGCTGTACTCATGCTGGAACAGCAGATAGATCTCGTCAATATAGATCCAGGTATTCCGCCCCTGCTGGCGGTTGCGGATGATACGGTTGAAGATGCTGTCCAGCACCACCAGCATGCCCACGGGCAGAAGCTGACGGCCCAGGTCCCGGATGTCATAGCAGAGGATGCGGGAATTGGTGTCCACATTGGTGGGTTTGGCGAAGGTGTTCAGGCTGCCCTCGGTGAACAGTTCGATGGCCAGCGCCACGTCCCGCGCTTCCGGCTCCGGCTGGCGGAGCAGCTCGGCATGGAAATCCTGCAGGGTGGGCACCGCGCCGGTGTAGCCCCTGCGGATGTACTCCCGATAGCACTGGGCGGCGCAGCGGTCGATGATGGACTTCTCCTTGGCGGAGAGTTTCCCGGATCCCATGAGCTGCTCACACAGGGACAGCAGAAACTCGGACTTCAGCACCACCGGGTTCTCCCCGTCGCCGTAGCCCTGCTCCATATCCATGGCGTTGATGTGGTTGGGCGAGGTGGCGGACACCTCGATCACCTCGCCGCCCAGCCCCTCGATGAGTGGCCGGTACTCGCTCTCCGGGTCGATGACGATGATGTCGTCCGGCGCCCCGCCGTCACCATTCTCCGCCGCCAGGGCCAGCCCCACCATCTCCCGCTTGGCGGTGAAGGACTTGCCGGAGCCGGACACGCCGAGGACAAAGCCGTTGGCGTTGAGCAGCTCCCAGCGGTTGGCGAGGATGAGGTTCTTGCTGATGGTATTCTGGCCGTAGTACACGCCGCCCTGATGGAGGATCTCCTGGGCCTTGAACGGCATGAGGACGGCCAGCGCCTCGGTGGTAAGGGTGCGGAGGGCATCGATGCGGCGCAGGCCCAAGGGCAGCGCCGTCACCAGCCCCTCCGCCTGCTGCCAGTTGAGGGTGGAGAGCTGACACAGGTGCTTGCGGGCAATGGACTGGAGGGTTTCTGTGTCGCTGTCCAGTTCTTCCTTGCTGTCCGCCAGATGCACCAGCGTCACTACGGCGAACATCATGCGCTGGTCACGGGTGGTGAGATCGTCCAGCATCTCACGGGTTTCCTTGCGCTGCTGTTCGAGGTCATATGGTACAACGGCGGAGAAGTTGTTGTTGCTGTTCTGCCGGCGCTGCCAGTTGGTCACATTGGTTTCCACGCCCAGCAGCCGGTTCTGCATCTCACGCACCGCCTCGTCCGTGGGGACGGGGATCACATCGATGGACAGCATGAGCGTCCGGTTTAGTTCCGTCAACTCGTTGATCATGGAGTCTTTGATGTAGGAGGCGTACTCCTTGAGGAACAGGACCCGCCCGAACTTATCGCCCATGACAAAGTGGTCCTTCTTGAACTCCATGCTGTCCGGGCAGATGGCATCCTTATAGGAGGCCCCCTTCCGCATGCTGTCCTTCAGGTTGAAGTGGAACTCCGTTTCCTCACCTACCCGGTAGAAGTCGTGGAGGATCCGCAGACGCTCGATGGCGTCCAGTTCCTCGCTGTGGGAGTCCAGCTTATTGAGCCGGCTGGTGACGTCGCCGATGACACGGTCAAAAAAGGTCCTGGCCTCATCTACATTTTTCTTATGGGTGGATACGGTGATGTACCGCTCCTGCACCACGCTGTTGGACGAGTCGGTGACCTTGTCCGTGAGCATGGCATTGTACTCGGCCCGGTATCCGTCCAGAAAATCCCCGCGGGGCGGGAGAAGGATGGTTTCCTCGAAGTTCTGGCGGTTGAGCCGCTTGTTGTTGATGGTGATCTTGGTGGTAGAGCCAGTGTCCAGCGCATTGAGCAGTTCGGAATAATTTAGGAACATCGCCGTCTTGTCCTCTTTGGAGGCGATGGCGTAGTTGATGTCCGAAAAACGGATGCACTTGGAGAACTTGCTCCCAAACTGAAAAACCCCATCCGGCCAGATACGGCGAATGGGGATGGCGTCCTGTACGGATTTTGGCACGGTAAATTGTTCTTTGTCCTGCTTTAATGTATTTTGCAGGGTTTTAATCAATCTTCAGGGCCTCCTTCATACTCGAACGCTCCATGAGTTTTGCGTACAGGTTGTCCGATTGGAAGACGAGCCGGTGAGGATATATAAATTCCGTGCGGATATAAGCAAGTAGAAACCGCTCCAGCGTCATGCCGTTATACTGGAAAAATCCGCCGAGAGCGAACGGGAAAGCGCACAGGACGCAGACCCATCCGATCTCGGCGGTCGCCAGCACAGAGCGCAGGCCAAAATACACGCCTACGGCAACAGCGACGGCCAGCAGCGCAAAGATGAGCTGGCGGAGCGACAGCCCGAAAAACAGGCTCTCCTGATAGTTTCGGACCTCTTTGTTGATGCGTACCTCGATTGGATTTCACCTCCGTTTCCGTTCCTGGACTTTTGGCAGACAGGAGTTGCCATGTCCGCCGGGGTATGCTAACATCAAAGTGAAAAAATAGCGAGAGGGGTGTACCCATGTTCTATGCATATATTTTTCTGGGGGCCGGGATCCTGATCCTGTCCATCCTGTTCCGCCTGGCCGCGGTGTTCCGTCTGACGATCCCGCTGCTGTATGCGCTGGTGGTGCCGACGCTGCTGAGCGATTGGTACTACGCCCACTACACGCTGGCCAATGTGATCTGGTACATCCTGCTGGCGGTGACGGTCCTGTCCTGGGTGTACTCCCTGGTGCGGAAACTCTCCGCCATCATGGAGCGGCGCCGGCGCGGGAAAGAAAAAGAGGAAATTTTGATCCAGCGGGTGCGCGAGGCCGGCCTCAACGGCGGCGGTATCGTCCATATTGACGACCTGCAGGATTAACCAAGGCCCATCAGTTCCCGCACCAGCCGGTCGCTCATCTTGATGGCGCCCACCAGAACCAGCATATTGAAAACCAATTCCCCGATATAGTTCCAAACGATGGTAGCGGCAGCCATGGTGTCGTCCGCAATAGCGGGAGGCGCCGCGGCAAATTGGGAAAAGATAATACAGGCCAAAACGATCATACAGCCCTCCAGGCAGATGGCGGCGTAGCTTTTGATAAAAGCCACGCCGATGCTGCTGGAGGGCTGCCCCGCGAAACTGGCCAGGGGGATGGGCGCGATGGCCGTCGCCATATAGAGTTTGAAAAAGCGGGAATAGACGGTCAAAATCATGACCAGCGACAAAACCCAGATAAACAGGGATCCCAGGAGCGTTACCGCCCACAGCGGGATACTCTCCAGAAAGCCCACGTCCTCGATGATGGTCACCATCTCGTCTGGCAGGGCCGTGTCGGACATGGCCGTGAGGCCGGAGGCGTCCATAATGGTGGACACCGCGCCCTGGGCGATGCTGAACAGGGTCATCATCAGCTCCAAGCCGTAGGTGACGGCCCCCTGCGCCAGCGCGAACCGCACAAAGGTCTTGACCGCCACCTCCGGGCGCTTGAGTTCCGTAAAGCTGCCGCAGGTCTTGACCACGCCGGCGACGAAAAACAGTACCAACAGAGCGTAGCCGATGGCTCTCAGCGCATCATGGATGTTGAGAATGACGTCCCAGATCCCGCCGCCTTTGAATTCTTCCGGCGACGTGGAGATGAGCGTCCAAATCTCGGTGAGTTTTTCATTCCAGGTAGCAAGGGCTGAGTTCAGGTTGTCAACGATCCAGTTTCCACTTCCCATTGTGCATCACCTCCGTGTGGGAAGGGAGCGGGAGGACGCTGTGTGCGCCCTCCCGCTTTGCCCACTCAGCCGGTGATGAGGGTGAGGATCTCCTTGGTAAACGTGATCACAATGCCGCCCGCGATGGTGAGCATGCCGTTGGCGCGCTGGGAGGGGTCGTGGCTCTTGAGGGACAGGCCCAGCTGGAGGACGCCGAAGCCCAGCAGGATGAGGCCGATGGCCCGGATGAGGGAAAAAATGAAGTCGCTCAGATTTGTCACAACCGCCAGCGGATCGTCCGCCGCGAAGGCAGGACAGACGGTCATGACCGCGACCAGCACAAAGCAGGAAAGCATGGCGTAAATGCGCTTGACCCGCTTTTCGAATTTATGATTCATGCTGCATTCTCCTTGTTTTCATTGGCGTCATCGGTGGAAAATGCCGCAAAAAATTCATGTCCAGAAATCACCGGTGCTTGGTTCTGCCTGTGGTGAATATAGGGTGGCCCGCCAGCCAGTGAGGTTTGCCGGACGGCGGGATGTTTCATTAAATCGTATTTCAGGTCCATGACCGGTCCGGCACCGCGAATGAGCAGGATGGCGTACCGGTTGTCCAACCGGCGCACTTCGTCCGGCGTCAGCAGCTCCCGGCCGCTGATCTGCATGTTGGTGGACCATGAGCCGGACTTACCTTTGGTTTCCCCATGAGTCTTGGTATCGATGGTGGATTTGCCCAGGGCCTCGGAAATGTACTTGTGGGTGCTGGACTCGTTGCCGCCGAGGTACAGCAGGGTGTCCGAGTTGCCGGGGATGGTTTCCCAGGAGTCCTTGAACTGCTCCTTGATCTGCGCCATGTTTTGGATGATGGTGCTGCAGGAGATGTTTCTGGACCTCATGGTTGCCAGTTCGCGGGGCAGCCCCGGCAAATTGACCGAGGGCGCCTCATCCAGGATGAAGTGGACATGCCGGGGCAGCGGACCGTGGTGGATCTGGTCTGCACAGTAGTAAAGGGTCTGGAACACCTGGGAATAAAGCAGACTTACCAAAAAGTTATAGGTATTGTCATTGTCCGGGATAACAGCGTACAGGGCACATTTCTTCTCTCCCAGCGTGTACAGATCCATATCGTCGTGGTCCGTGATGGCCCGGATCTGGGGCAGGTTAAAGGGGGCCAGACGCACAGCGGTCGACACAAGGATGCTCTTGGAAGTCTTGCCCGCCGCCATCTTAAAGACCTTATATTGCCGGACGGCGACGCTGTCCGGCTTCTCCCGTTCAATGGCGCTGAACAGCAGATCCAGCGGCGAGACGTGGTCCTCGTCGTCCTCTTTTACCTCCGCGTATTCCAGCACCCGCATGACCATGGAAAAGTTCTGCTCGGACTCCGGCGCCTCCTGAAACAGCATGAGGATGATGGCCTGCAGCAGCGCCGTTTCGGCCTTGGTCCAGAACGGATCCGACTCATGGCTGTTCTTGGGTGTTGTGGCTTGAATGAGGTTATTGACAAGCCGCAGGGCATCCTTCTCGTCCCGGATATAGCGGAAGGGGTTGTATCCGTCCGACTGCTCCAGATTGACAAGGTTCAGCACCCGCACATCGTAGCCCTGGCTTTTGAGGTAGCCGCCGGTGGCAGTCAGCACCTCCATTTTGGGATCGGTGATCACATAGTTGGTGTTGGCCTCCAAAATGTTAGGCAGGACATAGCTGCGGGTCTTGGCCGCGCCGCTGCCGCCGATGACCAGTACGTTGAGGGACCTGCGGTGCTTGTGGGTATCCAGCCCCAAACGGACATTTTGTGTCAGGGGCTTATTCTGCTTTTGACAGAACATAGCGTTGACCTGTTTGGGAGACGCCCACTGTGCCGAGCCGTGTTCCTCGCCGTCACGGGTGCGGCCCTGTGTGGTGCAATACAGGCAGATGCCTATGATGTACGCGCCGGTGCAGGCGAGGATGCTCATCAGGCTGTGTTCCGTCCAGCGGATCTTCAAAGGAGTCTGCAGGGCCGCGGTCAGGTTCGTCAGCAGCTCCGGCAGGCCGTTCCCGAGGGACTGGGCAATCAGGAGAGCGGCCCAGACCACGGGGATGTAGAGAAACAGATACGGGAGGATCCCTCCCGATCTGCCCGGTTTATTCAGCGGCATTCACCTCCAACTGAAAAACAGGGGCGCACCGCATTGGTACGCCCCATAGGCTGTTTGGATGTATGCCTGTTTGCTTAGTCCTGTTCGAAGGGATACAGGATGTCCACACCGAGGGCGTGCATGTGATCCTCATACTGCAGGAGGCCCCGCAGGTCGTGGCCCCGGTAGATCCGATCCTGTTTACAGGACAGGATGTAATCCATTTTCTTTTCGGCAGCCTCCCGCGCCAGGAACCGGAGGCTGGGCCTCCGGAGGTCCCATCCGCACATATAATCTTTGTATACGCCGACGATCTGCATGCTGTTTACTTCTGCAAATTGGCGCAGGTAAGTGTCCTGTCCGCTGATACCGATCTCGTCTGCTGCCGGATTGTTCGTGTTCACCCGGAGATACAGCCAGCAGCGTTTCCCTCGCAGCTGCGCTTTGGGCGGCAGGCTCCCGTGCGCAAACAGCCTTTTCAGCAGTGCCATATCCTCCGGGAGCAGGAATCCTGCGCTGCCGGTGCGTCCTCTGTAGTAGTAAACGACCTTCATGGTATCTGGCCTCCTTCACTTTTTCTGTAACGCAACCATACCTGAACCGGCCCGGAATATCCAGCACTTTCCCCAAACAGCACTCAATTATCTGGTCTTGGTCCGCGTCTTGGTTTTCTGCCTGGCCGGGGCGCGCCGCCGCTGTTCCTCCAACTGTGCGCGATAGTCCTGCAGGCGGCCCTCAACGGAGGGCCGCTCATCACTCGTCGTCCTCGCCGCGCTCCCGGCGTGCATAGGAGAGCTGGTGCTGGTATCGCGCGAGGCGCGTCCCGACCGGGAATCTTTTTTTGGCGTTCCAGGTTCCTTCTCCGGTTGCCGCTCCCGTTCCGGCTGCTCCTTCTGGGGGGCCTCCGGCTGCTGGTACATCATCTTCTGGAACACCAAGTTGGCCCGTTCCACCTCTGTGGCCGGCATGACAACATCTACCATGCTTTTGGGGTCATTGGGATCTCTGGAGTTTTGGATGGCCGCATAGAGCAATTTCGGTTCCCGCGCCTTGTGCCTGAACTCCCGGTATTCCTCCTGCGTCATGGGGAATACCCGCAGATCCCGTGTCTGCTGCAGCATTTTGCCCATGCGGACCTTGCCGCTGATCTTCTTGTGGCTTTTCGCCAGCGCCAGCGATATGGCCAAAAGATTTTTCACTGCCGAACCGGTCAGCCGAACTGCGACCTCACCACCAGAGAGCATCATGCGGACCAGTTGGTCCGCAGCTTCACCGCCTCCGATATTCATCTCGTTCCACCTCCTTTGCCTTGGCCTCGGCCACATGGATGTCGTGTTCCATCTGAGGCCGGTTCCGCTCAATGGTATCGCACATGGAAATCTCCTTCCGCGCCCGCCGGATCTCACGGTTGACGTCCGCCAACTGCCGGTACAACTCCGCCTTTTCCGCCATGAGCTGCTCCCTATGGATCCCACACTGCTCCAGCGCGGAGACGGCGTCCATGTAGCGGGCGAAGGGTTCCTCCATGCCGGGCATGCCGGACTCATAGCAATCCCTTGCCGGGGCGAGGGCCTCCGCGTCGGAGAGGGCGTCGTAGAGCGCCCGCCGTTTCTTCTTCCGCACGTTGAGGATGGTGCGCTGTTTCATCAGGCTGGCCAGCGTTTCCTCTGCGCGGGCGCGGACGGCACTCAAATCCTCCGCCGTAGTAATACCATGCGCCCGCAGGAAGGCGAACTGCTCCTTGTAACTCTCGAACTTCATGATCTCCCGTCTGAGATGGGGCGTCATCCTCGGCGGGTACTGCCGCTGCCCGGCCTTGCCCAGCAGATAGAGGTAATGGACATACAGGGCCATGAATCCGGTGTACTTGGGATGCCTGCGGTACGGCTGGTACCGCGGCCGGTAGATGATGGCGGGGCGCGTACCTGCGGCAATGGCATCCAGATTCCCTCCAATGGCGGCGCGGATGCCGTCCTCGGTGAACAGCGGGTTTTTTCGGCCCGGTACCATGAACCGATCTTGGCCCCGCAGACGGAAACCGAGGCGATTCCCATGCTTGATCTCATATCCCTTGTGCTCCATGATGAGGAAGAAGTGACCGATATCGTTGGCATCCTCTATGGCCTCCCGCAGATCCGCCTCCAGCATTGCCCGGAAGGTGGGCTGGCCCCTGCTCTGCCGCAGCCACTCAATGTAGCTGACGGCCTTATCTGCTTTTCCCTCCATGATGACGGACAGGCCATGTTCCCGGCACAGCCGGTCTGAGATGGCGCGAATCTGGCTGTAGTAACTGCGGGCATTGCTGTGGTACTTCTCGCCGGTATCCGCATTCACGGAATTGAAGATGGTATGGGCATGGATGTGCTCCTTGTCCACATGGACGCCGATGACCGCCTGGTAGCCGGGCAGATGCTCTGCCGCGAACTCCCTGGCGATCTCCAGCGCCAGCTCCGGGGTGACCTCGCCGGGCTTGAAGGACTGGATGATGTGATAATACTGGACGCCGTCTGTTTTGCCCATTGCACGTTTCGTATCCAGCATCTGCCTGCATGCGTGGCCGGGATCGCAATTCAGATAGGCTGTAAGAATCTGTTCGTTAGTCTTATCGCCATTGAGCACATAGTGGATGCCGACATCCAGACGACCTTTCCTGGCAAGAACTTTTGTAACAGCCATTTACTTTTTCGCCACTTGGTACATGAGTTCATAGACACGATCCAGCATATACAGCCCGTGTTTGGCATCGTCCGGTTTGGCAATTCCAGCATTGACACTGCGGGCGATTTGATTGATATTGTTGCCGATATGATGGATCTCCGTGCGGAGGGCTTTGATCTCCTGAGAAGGGAGCGCGCGAACCTCCGCCCCCAGAATGAGGCGCCGGAGGTAGGCGGTTTTGGAAAGGCCGCAACATCGGGCGCTGTTCTCCAGCAGCGTTTTTTCCTCTTGGGACAGCCGTAGGCAAATCTCGTATTTCTTCTGCATGCTCACTCCTTCCACGGCTCACAGCCGGCAATTTTCCGCCTGCAGGCGGCATTGGGGCCAGGGGGATCCCCCCTGCAAGCGCGCAAAAGATATCTTTGCGCTATGCTTGCGCCATCGCCGCCGAAGGCGGCGGTGGCCTCGCCGCGCAGGGCGCGGCCATTTTCAAGCGGTAGGTGGATTTCAATTCCCTCTCCTGCGGAAAAGAAAAATGCTCACCGCTCATGGGCCTTGAAGTCCAGGTTATCCCGCGGGACGCCGGCCAGTTCCAGTTCGCGCTTGTCCCGCACATACGCCGCATAGCGGGCGTAGGTGTAACCTTCGCTGTCAACGAGGATGCCGTCCTGCCGCCTGCGGGCGGTGACCAGCAGGCAGCGGAAGCGGCCGAACTTCTCGCTGTACCCGGTGAGCTGGGTCCTTGCGGCGATGAAAGGGGCCTCGGCCAGCAGGTCCGCTTGAAAGCGGCGGTATTTGGATTCCGGCAGGATGATCTCCCGCACCACCGTAAAAGGCGCGGTCTTGATGATCGGGGTGTCGTTTTGCAAATCAGCAACAGAAGCCGCCTTTCTGAAAAATCGTGCTTGCTGCTCTTTTGCTATGGTGCAGACCTCCCTTCAATGGCAGGGCGTGTCATTGGACGTCCTTGCCGTCCACGGTTGAAAAGCAAGGGCGTGTCATTGGACGTCCTCCAGCGCCTGGCGGATCCGGCCTCTGGCCAGTGCGGCATAGGCGTCCGTGACTTCGATGCCGGTGGCGGAGTAGCCCTCCAGCACAGCGGCCAGCACCGTGGTGCCGCTGCCGGCAAAGGGGTCCAGGATCCGTCCGCCCGGCTCGGTGATCTTCACGATGTCCCGCATAAGTTGCAGGGGCTTTTCCGTCAGGTGGATGCGGTTCTGGGGGTTGCCGTACTTGAACACGCCGGGCAGGCAGGGCACAGGCCGGCTGATGGGCATGTCCCCGTTGGATCCCCAGACGATGTACTCCGCCTGCTGGCGGAAGCGTCCCTTCTGGGGCCGGCTGTTGCCCTTGTCCCAGACGGCGGTGCCGCGCCAGATCCAGCCAGCCCACTGGAGGGCGTCCGTAGCTGCGGGAAGCTGCCGCCAGTCGATGAACATACACACCGGGGCGCCGGGCTTACAGATTTTTCTGGCGTCGTACAGCCACTCCGCCGCCCAGCGCGTCCATGACCGCTGGTCCTTGGCGTCCCCGTCAAAGGGCGGCGGAGCATGGTCGCCCATGTTGGAGTATTTCTTGGCCGTGGACTTGTTCTTTTCCGCCTGGGTGCGCCCGCCGGATGCGTAGGGCGGGTCTGTGATCACCGCGTCGAAGGTCCCAGGCGCAAAGCCGGACAGCACCTTCAGCGCGTCGCCTTGGATGATTTCCCACTGGGGGTTATCGCTCATAGGCAGGTTTCTCCTTCTTCTTATTCTTTTTGGGTGTTTGCAGTACAGGTTCCTGATATTCTTCCAAATGCACTGTTCCGTCTTTTTCCGTTATGATTGCAGGCCGGTGGACCCGCTGGCCGAGATCCAGCAGTGTTCCTTCGATGGCATCCGCTACTTCGCCTATATAATGCATATCCCAGGGAAATTCATCTTCCGTCTTGTTGAGGAAGGTGAGGATCGTTTGGTAAACGGTATTGTCAATCGCATCTAACTGCTCGATCTGCCTGCCTGATAATTCGATCTCCAGTTCTTCTGGCGGAATGTTGTCCACCATCACATCATCGCTCCTTCCCTTGCTTGGTTCGCCGGCGCGGGGGCTTTCCCAGCTCCTTTTGGTCTGTCAGGACAGGGATCCCCAGCCTCTCGGCGTGGTTGATCTCCGCCCACATGCCCTCCGTCCAGACGGGGCCGTAGACGTTGACCTGCTGGCAGGACTCCACCAACCGCAGGCCCATCTCCCGTGCCGCCTGATCCTGTGCCGGGTTTTCCGGGTCGGCAATGGGCGGAAACATCAAATGGGGGCAGATGGGCACGTTGCCCGCTGCGAATACCTCCCGCGCTTTATCTCTGGCGAAGGCGATATTCTTCTCCACCTCGCCGCGGAGCGGGGCGCAGATGTAGACGAGTCTTGGGCCATCCTGCCGGCGCTCCGTCACACGATCCCGGAACACTCCCAGGTACTCGCTCACAGCCTGCCGCATGGCGGAATAGTCCGCCGCGGATGGGCGGAAGGCGTACCACTCCACTTTCCCGCTATCTTCCCAGATATGCGGCGCTACGCCATTACGGAAGTTGGGGTTGCCCGGCACTTGCTTGACGCCGAGGACGTCCTTCAGCCGGAGGCGGAGCTTATCTACTACGCCGTCTGTGCGGTTCAGCACCGTAACGCTGATGACGTCATAGTGGTCCGCGTGGCCTGATGTCACAAACTGCACACGGGCACGGAGATCCTTTCCCAGCGTTCCCAAACAGGCCCGGCCTGTAAACTTGGGGCTGCCGATCACCGTGCCGTCTGCAAACAGTTTCCGAAGTTCCTGTTCGTAAAATGTCATCTCGCCGGCCCATCCTTGGTGCGTTTTGTTTTGGATGGGTCCTCATGGTACTCATAGGTGCTTTTATCCGCAGAGAGATAGAGGTCAAAGTCTGCAAGGTCGATCCCCATGATATCCGACGCCAGTTCATACGCCTCTCTGGATCCGGGTTCCGGGATGTTTGCATCGATCATTTCTCCGTTTTTGTATACAGCCTCTCCCACATTGCTCCCGATGTCCTCGTCTGCCCAGCAGTAGGAGATAGTCTGATCCGGGTACTTTCTCGAAAGGGCCTCCAAAATTGTCGGGACGCTGCTCCAGGCAGTAAAGAACTCCAGGGTATCATCATCCTTACCCAGTTCCACACAGGAATACGCATTCCATTTGGTTCCCCAATTTTTATTACACCACTCGTACCAGGTGGGGGAACCGTACTGCTGAATATTCTCATACGCCTGTTTCCCAAGCGCCCATTCCTCCGGATGTTCTTTTTGGAAAGCTTCCGCGCCGGCTTTGTCACCAGTTATAAACCGGCGATATGCGTCAAGGCCGTTGGTTGTCCTGGTTCCGGATTCAATGTCTAAGGCTTTTGGCATAGGGATGAGTTTGTTAAAATCGATGCTCCCGTAAACACCATCCTTCTGGCGCAGATCCCGCAGCATTTGATGGAAAGCGGCGACCTGCTCCGGCTGATCTCCAAATGAGATCAAATTTGTGATATGATTTGGCATGAAACCTCCCTTCACCGCTATGCGGCGTTTTTCCATAGGCTGAGTTGTTCATCTTCACGCCGAAAACCTGCGTCAATTTCCGAAAATGTCGTGGTCCGGTTAAACTTCTCAGTGACCTTTCCCGGCAGGGCCTGCAGTTCCAGCATCCTGGCCCACAGATCCGGGTGGTGGTCATAGAGATGGCGGAGTTCCCGTCGCCTGGCGTTGGGGCAGAACCAGCAGCCGCCCCTGTCGGTGAAGTCATAGACAGGAGAAAGCAGCCCCGCCTCCCGGCAGAGCTGCTTTGCGTCCTGTTCCGTATAGCCATACTTGTCCAACAGGGAAACACGGCGTCCGTCCAGCCGGAGCAGCCGCTCCTGCTCATCCCTGGCGATGCCGATGTATTGGACCGTGTCCGGCGGGAGGCTTCTCTGGTACCGTAAAATCGGTTTCAGTTTGCAGTCCCGCTGGACGGCGCATCGCCCACAGATGGGAAAGGAGCGGAGCAGGCCCTTTTTCGGCCCGCGGGTGATCCGCCCGGTGAACAGCCCCACATAGGTCTGCAGCCCACGAAGAATGCGGATCTTTACGCCCATGCGCTCCAGTGCGGGGATGGCCGTGCCATAGATGAAGTCCCGGTGTTCCGGCACCTCGCCGGAGATATGGCTGTCAAACATAACTTCGCAGTACACCGCCTCATCCAGCGGTTCCCCGTAGCGGAGCGCCAGCAGGATGGTGGCGATGCTGTCCTTACCAAAAGAACAGGATGCTATATATTTCAGCCGCCACCATCTCCGTGATCCAACTGCGCACACAGCTCCGCAAACTTTCCGGCCTGACCGGTCTGCTCCCACGGCAGGTTTGCCCTGGTAAAGTGGCCATAGTTGCAGGCGTCCGCAAAAATCGGCTGGTTCAACTGCAGGGTATGGATCATACCTGCGGGCGTGAGGTCAAAGAAACAGCGGACCGCCTGTTCCAGCAGTTTGTCCGAGTATGTACCGGTGAGGTGGGTATCCACGTCGACGGCCACCGGATCGGCCCGCCCGATTGCATAGGCCAGAGCGACTGTGCATTTCTCCGCGAGGCCGGCGGCCACAATATTCTTGGCGATGCAGCGGGCCATGTAGGCGCCGCTGCGGTCCACCTTGGTCCCATCCTTGCCGGACAGCGCGCCGCCGCCGTGGGGGGCCAGCCCTCCATAGGTGTCCACCATCAGTTTGCGGCCGGTCAGGCCGGTGTCCGCCTCGATCCCACCCAGTACAAAGCGGCCGGAGGGATTGATGAAAATCTCCGTGTCCTCATCCGCGGGGAAGATGCGGAGGGCTGGCTGGATGACGAATTCCAGCAGTTCCTCCCGCAGTTGGGACAGATCCTTATCCTCCGCATGCTGGCAGGAGAGGACGATGGCGGAGATCCGCCGGGGTGCGCCGAAGACATACTCCACAGACACCTGCGCCTTTCCGTCCGGCCGCAGGCCGCTGATCCTGCCCATCGTCCGCGCACAGGTAAGCAGGGCGGTCAGGCGGTGGGCCAGCACTACCGGCAGTGGCAGGAGATTTTCTGTTTCACTGCAGGCGTAGCCGTACATGATGCCCTGATCGCCGGCACCTGCTTGGCCGCTGTCTGCGACAGCGTCTGCAATGTCCGGGCTTTGGGGGTGGATGAGAACCTCCACATCAAAGTCCCTGCAGTTGTATCCGGCCCGGCGCACCGTGTCGCGCACGATGGAAGAGATATCCGGGATCGTCAGCGCGCTAATCTCGCCGGCCACCACAAATTTGCCCGCCGTCGCCAGAACTTCACAGGCGACGCGGGCGTTGGGGTCGTGTTCCAGGCAGCAGTCCAGCACAGTATCCGCTATGGTGTCGCACAGCTTGTCCGGGTGGCCCGCTGTGACGGACTCCGCTGTCAGAATGGTCTTATCTTTCATGCTCATTCCTTCTCTCTTTCTTTTTGGGGAGTGGGAACAACATCTCCCGGCTGTACAGGGATTCATATTTTCGAAGCTGTTCCGGCGTCAAAGACACAAAGGTTTCCCCGCCGAGGCCGGCGAGGAAAAAGGTGCCGCACACAACATCATACGGATCCCCGTTTTCCAGCCGGAGGAGGCGGTTTGGCTGCAGGCCAGCAAACTTGCCGCTGCTGTTAAATATAAGCGCCACGGGATCCTCATAGGGGTATGTGGCGTCGATGTCCCCGCCGACAATCTCCTGCATGGCCTGCAGGGTGTCTGGGATCTGCCGGGGATATGGCGGTTTCCCCGGCTCTACAACGAGGATTGTCAGATGGTTATCGCTCATGGCAATCCTTCCTCTTGGCGGGAGCGCCCTGTTGACTGCTGCGGCCTGTATCCCGTTGCACAACTTCGCGCTCCCGTTCTATCTGTTGGAACATTTTTAGCGTTTCCCGAAATGCCACATATTGCCGGATCCGTTCCGGGTCATCTGTAATGGTACGCACGGTTTCCCAAAAGGGACTTCCATGCAGGCTGACATCTTCCTGAACAACCAGTGCCGGCCGCTCACCATTCTCCAGTGTGACACGGCAATCCCGCAGATCTTCCGCATGGTCATAAACACCATATGCGATACCAACGATTTTCAATGTTTCCAGTGCATCTACGGTTACGGAAAATCCTGTGGCATTCATGTGTAGTTCTCCCGTCAGAGAGATGGTTTTTCTTGCCATACCGCGCCTCTCTTTCCTTTATCGCTCATGGTGGCCCTTCTTCCTGCCTGGCTTTTCGCCGAAAAACAGGTCCATTTCCTGCATGCGCTCAAAGTGCCGGGCCTGCCGCACCTCGTCGTGCACATTTTTCAGCGCGGCCTCCAGTTCCGGCACCGGCAGGCCGTTTTGGCGGTATCCCTCCAGAATGCCGCCATAGTAGGCGGGAGAAGGGATAGTGGGATCCCGCCATAGTTCCCCTGTCATGATGTAGGCCATGACGACCACGTCTTTGCCGTCCCCGGTGCGGACCGTGATATTCTCTTTCTCATACAGGCGCGGGTATCCCTCATAGACGTCCAAGGATCGCTCACACTCCGGCGTCAGCTTCCACAGAAGGCCGTGGACCTGGCTGCCAGGCAAAGGCTCGATGGTAGCGACGCCGGTTCCGCGCCGGTTGCCGCGGAACAGCAGTTCATAGCCATCCAGCACCGCAGGTCCAACCACTTGAGCGGCGGGACAGCGGACAGCCATCTGCTCCAGATTGATATTGCTGCCATAGGCAAAATACAACCGTTCCGCCATATCAGTCCTCCAGAATCGTGAGGGCACCTACTTTCGCCAACTGGGAGAACATCATGCGGGCCTGCTGCTCCACATCCCCCTCTGGCAGTGGGAAGTCCAGGCCGGTGGTACGCACCACATTGTTTCGCAGGAACCAGATGTAACTCTCCGTGTCAGGGAACTCCGTGGGGTCAAATACACGGGCGCGCAGCTGGTCCATGATCTCCGCCCCGGTACCGGACAGGATATCTTCTTCAATGCGGATCTTCATCTCGTCACCTCTCCATCTCTCGGTTCTTTTTCTTCTTTTTGTTGACTTCGTAACTGTCCTTGTCGTAGCGCCAGGCACGGTCACCATCTAAGTTGGCCAGCAGATGGTCGCGGGTGTTCTTAAACTCCGGCCCGTTGAGGCCCAGGCGCACCAGCCATACACGGAAAGTGAATAGTTCATTGTCGCTGTGGGTTTTCCGCATGACAGTGCTGCGCTGGGCTATGGCCTGGGCCGACATGGCGAGGCACAGGTTGATGTACGCCGCGGCACGGCCTGCATGGAGGGTGGAGTTGAAACAGCGCCACTCCACCGTGCCACGATAGAACACCGAGTGCAGGTTCAAGGCATAGTAGCGTGTCCAGTTGTAATGCTCTCCGGCGCTGACGTCCCCTTCGTACCAAATGCTCTCCAGCTGCGTCAGATCCTTGGTTTCCTCGGCAGAGAGAGTACGGGCCTGCCGCAGCATGGGTTCCCGCACCTTTTGGCACCATCGGGCGGCACGGGCCTCATTCACCTGCAGGGCCTTGAACAAGATGTCCTCTTTGGAATACATGATGCTCAGGAGGTTTTTCAGGCTCTGGCGGTTGTGGTTGGCCGCGTCCACATGGATGTGCAGGCCGCAGGAGCTGTTGACCTTTGCCCCAGCATGCCGGACCTGCCGCACACACTCCTGGAACTTGGGCAGCTCCGCATAGGACAGTTTGGGCGTGACCATCTCCACCCAGTAATGCCTGTTTCCGGTCTGCTCATAGCCGCCTGGCGTCTTGCGCTCACCGCGGATGCTGGAGTCGCTCATCAGTTTCCACTCTTTGTTTTCTGTGTCTTTGACAATCCAGGCGTCATAGACCCCACCTCTGTGCAGGGGCACCGTCCCGAAATAATCCGCCAGCGCCTGCGCGGCCTGTTCACGGGTGATGCCCGTCATCTCTACTTCGACACCGAAGCACTGGTCCTTCATCCCGGTCATGCCGCCGCCTCCTTTCGCAAAGCCTCATCCACAGCCCGGATGCGCCGGCCAATGGCCTCGATCACTGTGACGGTGACGCTGTTTCCTGCCTGCTTGTAGGCTTGGGCGTCCGAGTTGATGGCGAGGATCTTGTCGATCTGTTTATCTTCAAAGCCCTGCAGCCGCAGGCACTCCCTGGGCATCAGGCGGCGGATGCGTCCGCCGCGCTCCACGATACCCTGTACACTGGCGGCGTCATGGGCGATCCCTGCCCCGACTCGTCCGGCGCGTGTGGTACTGCCCGGATAGACCAAGTCCACGCTGTCGCCAGGCGCCGCCTCCTGATAGCCTTTTTGGGTGGCTTCCTTGATCAGCAGCGCCCCGGAGCGTTCCGCCTTATGATTGGACAGCGTCGTCTGCCCATAGCGGGCAGTGATGCATCGGGATTGCTGCGTCCGTTTCGGATGCCCCGCACACAGATCCACAAAAGGCGCGTCCGGCGGCAGCAGGTATAACCCGGTTTTCACACCGAGACCGCCACCACCGGCTGTCTGGGTACAGGCTACTCCTTCTGGGTCATAGACCCGGTGTCCTTGCGCCCCGCCGATGAGTTGTATAAGAGCTTTTGCACCATTTCCGAAGACAGGTAATATTTTTCCGGCGCATCGGGGATCAAGATAGCAGATAAGGAACACCCTCCTCCTTGACTGCGGGACTCCAAAATGTTTGCTGTTAAGCACAGCCCATTCGACATGGTACCCCAGGTCAGAAAGCGCGGAGAGGATGGCCGCAAACGTCCGGCCGCCGTCATGGTTAAGCAGTCCTGGCACGTTCTCGAGCAGAAGATACGAAGGCCGTCTGGTTTCAGCCAGGCGGGCAATTTCAAAGAAGAGAGTACCTCTTGCATCGTCAAATCCTTTTCTGCGGCCAGCGAGAGAAAACGCCTGGCAGGGGAATCCCCCACACAAAAGGTCGAAGTCGGGCAGGTCGTTGGGGTCAATGGCTCGGGCGTCTGGATAGTATCGCTCCTCCTTCCTGATGTCGTGGATCGCGCGGTAACTGGCTTCGGCATATTTGTCGATCTCGCAGTGTCCGACGCACTGGAAGCCGCCGGCGCGGGTCAGCCCCGCCCGAAAGCCGCCGATCCCGGCGAACATATCAAAATATCGAATCAGATGGTATCATCTCCCTCCTGCAGCGCACGGAGAAAGCCGAGGACGTCCTCATCGACGGCCCCGGCCTGCTCCTGCTGCGTAGTGGTCTTTGGGAAGGAAACGCCTGCCAGTTCCTCCCGGATAGCGCCGCGAATGGCCTCCAGCAGTTCCTGTTGTTCCATATAGCCGTTGATCATCCTGCACACGGCGTCCATGCGCTTTCCGGGCGGGACGGCGGACAGACGTTTCCATGCGTCCCGCTGCTCCCGCTGGGCCAGGGAGAAGGAAAGGCTGAGCCGGCGTTTCTCAGGCATGGGCGCCGCTCCCCAACATCTGCCGTACAAGCCGTTCATACCCCTTGGCGTTCAGGGATACGTCGTCGAGGATCACGGGCCGACACAGGCCGTTTGTGGGCGAAATATGGCGCTTTAAGAGCGCCGCCCCACCTCCCATAAAAATAGCGGGTATGGCGCGGGTGTCCAGGCCGCACTCCGTAATAGCGGAGAGCAGGTTCTGCACATACAGGTCCGCCTGGGCATGGATGATGCTTTTCGCCTCGTCCGGGATGCTGCTGGCGTCGCCCCGCAGGACGCACTCGATCTGCGCCGTTGTCAGAGAAAGACCCAGGACGCGTCGCACCTGTTCGCTGATCTCATCGATGCAGCGGATCATGCCCCACTCCAAGCTGCGGCAGGTGGCGGCATTGGGGAGGCGGTTGTCCAAGCGCATCAGGTCCACTGTCCAGCCACCGATGTCCGCCACGATGACGGACGGTTCATCCAGCAGCTCCGTCTGGGTCAGCACAGCGGCATAGCCCTGGGGGAACAGTTTCACATCCCGGACGGTGACGGTATAGTCCCGGCCCTCATAGCGGAAGGGCACCGGTTTGCCGTCCCGCAGCAGATAGGCACGGAACTTCTTCTTGTCCCGGCCAAAACTGGTCAGGGGCAGGCCGGCGGCCAGGATGACAGAGCAGGTGCGCTCGGCGCTGCGGCAGTCCAACTCCCTGGCGATGGCCGCCAGGGTCAGCAGATAGTAGTCCTCCGTCCGGGTCTTGTCCTTCTGCAGAGGCTGCCTGCCGCTGCCTACCACATAGTACGTACCGCCGTATTCCAACACATTCTTCTGGGTGTACGGCTCATGCTCATAGGCCACCAGCCCCGAGGGGAAGGAACCGTGGACAGTTTTCATGGCTGCGTAACCGTGGTCCACGCCGATGACGTATTCCTCGCTCACCGAGCGCCGCCCCCTTTCTCTTTTTTGGTAGCCATGTCCTGGACCTTGCCCTCGTCCAGCAGCCGGCGGATCTCATGGAGGTCGTAATTCCATGCGGATGGCGCCGCCAGGAAACGCTCCGGCCCGCCGTATTTTTCGCACAGCCGGGGTAGGAACCGTGGCAGGTCCTTCGGCTCCCTGGGGTATTGGATGCCGTCTTTGTAGACGATATCCTTTTTTAGCTCGTCCCGCAGCTTCTCGATCCTGTCTGGTTCCATCTCGTCGTAGGCGCTGCGGCCGGTGAGCTGCTCATAGGCGTAATCGCCCACATAGGACAGGCACTCGAAACAGCAATCGCCGTATGGCTCTATATCCGCCAGCGTGTCGGGATCCCGCAGCGCATTCATGTACACCTCTTTGCCCTGGGCGATCAGCCAGGCGCGGAAGTCGATAAAACCGTCATCCGAACAGCCATACTCCTTGATCACGCTGACGGCGTCCCACAGGCCGTATTGGTCCGCCAGATCCTCATAGGTTTGCAGAATGTCATGGAAATTTTTCGCCGCGGCAGGCCCCATAGACACAAGCTGCTCCCGCAGGTAGTCCTCCATAGCGTTCAGATCCTGGCCGCAGGCGGTTTTTGCCTCCTGAATCAGCGCCCAGAAGGCATCCTTGCTCATCCCATTGTCAGGTTTCTGTTCTATCGCTCAGCGCCTTCTTTCCATTTTTCTTTTTGTTTGCCCCGCTGCCGCTCCTTCTCTTGGGGCAGAAGGCCCTGAAAGCCCAGGTCACACAGCGCCTGCGTGTAAATCTGGTTTTCAAAGGCACGGTATTCCGGAGTGGCGGTATCCACTTCCAGAAGGGTCGCTTTCTCATAAGGGGTGCCCGGCACAATCTCCCATTGGATGGCATGGAAACGCAGGGCGGTCAGGTACTTTAGAAGTTGATGCCCGTCCGCCTCGTCAAAGGCGCCGCGGTTGTCCTCATAGGGGAACTCGCCGGGGAGATTGGGATAGCCGGAGATCGCCAGGGCGGCGTCGTAGAGGCGGAAACCACCATCATCAAAATCCGGGGCGATGGTGTCATAGAACCGCCGGAGCTGCTCCGTGCTGTCCAGGGCCGGGCAAAAGGACGCAAGGGCTTTCTTCAGTGTTTCCACTTTCTGGCGCTCCTGATTGGCGGCATATTCCTTACCGCAGCTCTCCTGGTAGTATTCATCGACGAGCGGTTCCAGTTCATTGATCTTGCTCTGCAGTTGCGCGCATTCCATCCGGCTGAGGTCCAATTCAGTGTTGGATTCCTCCAGTGCCTGCCGCAATTTAGGATAGTCCCGGATTGCGGCAATCAGGTCTTTGAATTTCATTTCACGCCGCCTTTCTGAGACGGACGATCAGGCGATCCAGCACGGCGATGCGGGATCTCACCTTGCCGGCGGAAGCGTTCAGGCCATGCGCCTGATTTTGAATACGGCGGCGGATGGCCGCAAGCTGTTGGCGATCCCGGCAGCACTCCAGCACAACATACCGCCCCTTCCCATTGGACAGGACCTCGCGCTCACCAGAGGCATCCCGGAGGCTGGCCATGAGGCGCTGGCCCAACTGCCTGCGGTAGCGGTCCTGCAGGATGTCGACATCGCAGGAGACATGGTGCTTTTTCAAAATGGCCGCGATCTCATCGCCGCTGATCTCCATGTTGGCGAACAGCACCTCCAGGATCTCAGCTTTGGCTTTGGGCGGCAGTGCGGGGCGGCCGTGGGATCTTCTGGTCATCGCGCCTGCTCCTTCCTGCGCCGTGCGCGCTGCGCCATATAATCAGGCTTTTCCAGGGCGGGTGCCTCACTTGGAAAGACATAAAGTGTGCCGTGCCGTTCGGCCTGTTCCGCAGGGAAGCCCTGGGGGACATTCTCCAGAGAGGCAGAAACCGCGACTTCCCGAAATTTCCAGTCAAGGAGGGATTGGTAGGTGAACAGGTGTTCCCCCTCCCGCCGGATACAGTAGGCGTCTTTCCCCTCATGCTGCCGGATATATTCTCTGACAGCCGCTTTCTCCTGCACGAAGCGAGGCTGGATCCCCTGTGCCAGCTCCGGCGCGATGGCATTGATGTAGGCGGTCATCTCCCGCACATTCCCGCAACAGAACTCCGGCGCGTCATAACCGTACCGCTCTGTGTACAGCGTCCACTTGATCAGTTCGTGGGGGCTGTCCAAAGCAACAAGAAAATATTTCCCGTCGCGCTCCCCGGTGAGAGGCTCAAACCGGACGTCGTCGTAGAGAGGCCCGTTGACCGGACAGTTGTTCTTGAACCACACATAGTAATTGTCCAGAATGAAAGGGTCTGTGATCCCCAGCACCACGCCGGAGATCTTCTTCAGGCGGCCAGCCAGGGCGTCGTCCCGACAAAACCAGTCGTACCAGCCGGCCTCGCACTGCACGGCCCGGTCCCGGCTGCTGAAATCCCCGGCACGGAACCGCTCCTGCCATGTCCGCACACTCATCTCATTCATAGCGTCCCCCTTTCCGGCAGGAGGTGTTCCATGAGGCCAGCAATGGAGGTAAACACCCCGGCCAACTCACGGGACTCCTTGATGGTATCCTCCATTTCTTCCTTAGTCATGCGGGTGCATTTGACCCAGATCCGCACATTTTCCTCTGTGGGCGTCAGCAGAACGGCCTTTTCATAAGCCTTGCAGAACACGCCGGCGATCTTGCTCTGGCGGTCGATCTCCGCATCCTTCTCCCGGATCTCCTTTTTCGCTTTTTCCAGCTCCACCAGGTCCAATGCCGCCTGCCCCTGCTCGTCCTCCGGCAGATCCTGTACCTGCCGGGTGATCTGATACCCTTGGTTGACGGACAGTTCCTTTTTATCCAGGGCCTCCTTCACGGCGGCGGGGGCGTGTTCGTCGATCTGCATCACCTTGCCCATCGTGCGCTCCCCGAGGCCAACGGATGCAGCCAATTCTTTGCGGGTGTCCACAGGTGCGGAACCTTCCGGCAATGTTGCCGAAAGGTCTGTACGGGCACCCTGGTTGGCCTTTGCCCTGGCCTCGATCTCCGGCCGCAGTTTCAGGGCGATCTTGCCCAACTCCCATTTGTCCAGGTTGCGGCGGCCCTTCTGGGTATCCAGCGCCCACTGCTTGGCCTCCAGCAGATCGTCAAAGGCAAACACCGCCATCTTGTAGGGCAGGTCGTGCCGGGTGCAAATCTGTTGGCGGTTGTGGCCATCTACGACAACGAGATCCTCATTGACGATGATGGGCGCATAGCAGCCGTTTTGCAGGATGTCCTTCTCCAGCGCGGCAAGCTGCTCCCCGCTGAGAGGAGGGAGCAGCTCCGCCAGATCCGGTAGAATGGTGGGGGTGCGTTCCGCACTGGTGTATTCAATGCCTGTATTACGCATGGCGCTCAGGCCGCAGCCTCATCCATACCGTCCGCAGGCATGGACACGGCGCTTTCCTCCACGCGGCGGGGAGACAGGAACTCCACCTCCGTGGCTTTGATGAGGAAACCGGGCTGACGCTCCGGCTCGTCCGCGAAAGTGATGGTTTCAAAGTCGCCGGAGGCGGCCAGCTTGCAGCCCTTCCAGGCAAACTCCGCGCAGCGTTCCGCCAGCGGGCCGCGGACCTTGATGGAGATGAAATCCGTCAGGCGGTTGCCCTCCTTGTCCCGGTAGCGGCGGTCCGAGGCGATCCGCAGGATGGCATAGGGCTTGCCAGTGGCCTCATGGACCTTCAGTTCCACATCGTTTGTCAGGTTTCCGATTGCTACGATCTTCAGCATAGTCGCATTTCTCCTTCTTTGTTTCATATAGGGTGAATTGTGGGATAAAAGCGCCGCGGCCCACAGCGGGGCCGCGGCACGCAGATAAATCACTTCTCCCAGGTTTCGGGATTGGTGAGGTTGGCGGTGTGGGCGTTGGCGGCCTCCAGCACGTTGTAGTAGGCCCAATGGCGGGAGGACACGTCGGGGAACATCACCAGACGGCGGTGATTATCGGCAATATAGTCCTCGTCAGCCTCGCGGCCCAGCAGGCGGTTGACAATGGTGACGACTTCCGCCCGGTCAATGGGATCGTCGGCCCGGAAGGTGCCGTCGCCGTAGCCCTCTACCCAGCCGTGGATGGCGGCGTCCTTGATATACTCAGCAGCCCAGTAGCCGTCGCTCATATCGTCAAAGCCCTCGTACTGCTCCATGATTTCCTCGGCTCCATCGCCGTACACATCAAAGAACCGCGCCGCCATAGCGGTAAACTCGGCGCGGGTGATGGCCTTATCACCCCGGTAGGTGCGGTCATTGTAGCCCACGGCCACGCCGTAGCCAGTGAGATATTCCACATAGCCCGCATACCACATATCCGGGTCAATATCCTTGAACTTCACATTATTTCCGCTGGGGATGCGCTCGTCCAGCCGGTCAGAGAGCAGGCGGGCAAAGATGGCTGCGGCCTCGCTCCGGCTCATGCTGCGCTCCGGGCCAAAGGTGCCGTCTGTGTAGCCATAGATATAGGCCCCGTGGTACTCAGTTTCTGTGACAGCGGGGACGGTGAGTTTGCCGTCCTCGTCGGTTTCTCCGCGCTCACTCTGGCCCAGATCACCCTTGACGATAACCGTCACACCCTCCTGGGGGTCGCGCTCATTGTCCGTGACCGTGACGGTGATGCGGTTATCCTCATCCATATCGGTTCCGTCCGGCAGGGTGACGGTAATATTGCCGCCCTTGCCGATGGATACTTCCGCGTCCTCGATGGGGCGTCCGGTTTCGTAGTCCTCTACAGTGACGGTCAGTGTCCAGCGGTCGCCGTCCTCGTCCTCCCAGCCAACGGTGGTATTGCCGTCCTCATTGGTCTTGCCGCTGGTGCCGGGAACAGTGACCTGCCCATTGCTGTCAGTGTTACCGGCACAGTAGTTATCGTGCTTGTCAGTCATAGTAACGAACATACCCTCCACGGCGCTCTTATCCTTGGTGAGCAGGACAGTCACGGTAGTCTGGTCGGCATAGTCCAGCTGGCGGGAATTGGGGAGACGGATGGACAGGGTATCGTCCGCATGGAGAGTGACAATAGCATTGGAAACGGGGTCTTTAGTGTCGGTATCCGTGACAATTACCAGATAGCCGCCCACAACGGCCTCGCCCTTACTGTCCGTAGTGGCCTGATTGTAGATCTTCTCAATGGTTTCTTCCTCTAACTTCTCACCGCAGACCTCGCACTCCCTGTGCTTGCTGCCCTCGCTGTCGGTGGTAGGCTCCTTGTCGATGATCCAGTCGCCGGGCTTATGGCCTGCCGCCTCGGTGTAGTCGCCCTTGTAGGCGTCGCCGCAGCGGGTGCAGGTATAGGTGGTGTAGCCCATCTCGGTGCAGGTCGGCTCGGTCACTTCCTCGGCATAGTCATGGCCCAAAGCGTTCTCAATGACGGCGCCGCAGCGGGTGCAGAGTTGAGGATCGGTGCAGGTGGCCGGGTCGCCGGGGATATGGCCCGCGGCCTCGTCGCCCTCCAGACGGGTGGCTCCGCAGCGGACGCAGGTGTACTCGGTCATGCCCTCGCCGGTGCAGGTGGCCCCGGTGATCTCCTTGCCTTCGTCCCAACTATGCCCCAGCGGGTCGGTGTAGTCGGTGATGAACGAACTGCCGCAGCCCTCGCAGATATGGAGGGTGCGCCCGCCGCCCTCACAGGTGGCCGGGGTGGTCTTGCTTACATAGTTGTGAGGCAGCGCGGCGGTGATGTCCTCGATGTGGCGCTCCCCACAGACGGTACACTCCCGCAGGGTGTAGCCAGGGCTGGTACAGGTTGCCGGAATGACGGTGGTGGAGAACTCATGCTCGGTCTGAGGCAGGTCGGTTTCTTTCACATTGCCGCACCGCTCACAGATGTCAATGGTCTTACCGGGGACTTCACAGGTGGCGTCCCGGATGACCACACTCTGATAGGCGTGGCCCAGCGCGGCCTCATAGTCCCGCTTTTCAATCATGCCGCAGTCCACGCACAGATAGCGGTCATAGCCCAGGGTCAGGCAGGTGGGGTCTACGCTATCCAGCAGTGTCCAGTTGTGGTTCTCGCCGCAGCCCTTGTCGTCACAGCAGCAGCCGTCACAGTCCGGATCCTGGCAGCCGCAGTCAGGATTGCCGCAGCCGCAGGAGCAGGAGCCGTCCTCGGTGGTGGTTTCATCCCTGAGATGGACATACGCCACACCGTCCTCCACCATGTCCGTGTCGTGGTAGGTGTAGGTGATCTCGTAGTAAACCGGGTAATCCCCCGCCTCGGTGTAGTTGGGTGCGCTGGTCAGGGTGCAGGCATCTGCGCTGTGGCCGTAGCGGATAGCGGTGGTCACGCCGGCCTCGGACAAGTCCGACACGGTGACGGTGTGGGGCTGGCCGTCCACCACGCCGAAGTAGTCCGCAATGACGGCCTTGGCGGCGGTGTAGGAAGTTTCAGCATAGCCGCAGTCGGCGCAGGTATCCATCTCCACAAAGCGGTCATGGGCCAACTCGGGCCGGATGGCATTCTCCATGTGGTGACGCTCCAACGTGGAATTTTCCTCCTTGAATGTGCCGTAGCAGAACCCGCAGTATTCGCCGCTGGTGGTGATGACGCGGTGATACTCGCTGTCCGCTTGCTCAATGGTCTGGGTTTCCGGCAGTTCCTCGAAAAAATTGTTCGCGCAATCGTAGAGCCAATAGACGTTCTTCAGGTAGCCGTAGTCCGTCTTGGCCATGTTGGTGTTGATGCTGCCGCAGGTTTCACACACGGCTTTGGTCCAGTGATAAGCCGTGTAATAGGCGTCCTGTCCCGGTACGCCGTCCAGAATGGAACCCTTGCCGGAACCATCTACAAAGGTGCCGTCCGAGTATTTCACATTCCGGCTCATGGCCGTCTGGCCATCCCTGGTATATTCCGGGGTGCGGAACACGATAAAGGAAGTCTGCTGCTTGCAGACTTTGCAGTTAAAGGTTTCGTGGGTCACGGTGGCGTTGGCGTCCAGTTCGTTGGTGCGGTTGTTGGCCTCCTGCCAGTTCTCAGCGGGGTCGTGGTAACTGTCCTGCTGGGCGGCAAAGGCGGTGGGCACCATGCCGACGCACAGAACCACGGCCAGCAGCAGGGCCGTCATGCGCTTCAGGCCATGCCTGGTTGTCTTGCTTTTCAAGCGTTCTTTCCTCCTTTTGTGTAGAAATTGCTGGTTCAGGTTTTTATTTTCGTTTACTTGGTCACCGCCCCCTTTCCCGGAACTGCTGCACAAAGGTCAGATAGGCGTTCCAGTCCTTCCGGGAGGGAGGGGACAGCGTCTGCACGACATATCCCTCCGCCGCGTATTTCCGGCCCATGCGCTCCGCGGCCTCCTGGCCGGGGCGGTCGTGATCCAGGCACAGGACAACCTTCCGCACTGTGGGATGCTCCCGAAGAAACACCGACAGGGCGCGGTCATCCAGGCAGCACAGGGCAAGTGCATTGCTGTGGAACTCCCGGTGCAAAGTGCAGTAACTCATGAGGTCGATAGGTGCCTCGAACACATACACGGTCCTGCTGTCCGGGGCATACGGCAGTCGGAAACCGATGGATTTGTCGCTGCCGGCGGCGTCGCCCTTGAAACCGCTGCCGTCCCGGTCGTAGGTGCCCCGCAGGCTGGCGAAGGCAGCCTTGCCGTCCCTGTCATACCCTACGAACACGCAGTTGTGATGCTCGGAGTCCTCATACAGCAGTCCTGCGGAAATAAAACTCCGAATAATCTGGGGAGAAACCCCGCGCTTTTTCAGGTAGGCGTACACTCGGCGGGCATCGGTGTGCCTGGGCGGCAATGCAAACGGTTTCGGCGGTTCCGGCGCCTGCTCAGTTTGCCTGCTCCGCTCCGCGGGGGCGTCCCTGGCGCGGCCGTGGAATGCCAGCAGATCCTCCACCGCCTCCGGGAAACTTCTGCCGCAAAAATGCTGTAGGAAGGTGATGGCATCCCCGCCCACTCTCTCGGAGTAGCGATACCAGGTGCGGCGGTTCTTGATCCGCAGGCTGTCCATCTCCTTGGTGGAGTAGTAGCGGCCTATCCGCGTCACGGTGTAGCCGAGAGACGCCAGCAGGTCCGGCAGGTCCGTCCCACGGGCAATCTCCAACTCCTGTTCTGTGAAACGATTGGCTCTCTGTTCCGACGTTTTCTCACCTCCGGTTCTCTTGTGAAACAGACCGCCCGGAACGTCCCTGTCGGGCGCTCCGGGCGGTTCTGGGATCCTGATTTACTTGGTTGTTCTCTTCCTGGGTGGCCGCTCCACATACTCGGAGATGTCGCAGTCGCAGCTGATGAGCTGCCCTCCGCACACCGGACACCGCTCCGCATCACACCCCACATGGTGGTAATGCCCAGGCCTGGCGCCGCAATCGTGGCAGCGGGCATCGCCATGCGCCATGCCATCCTCGCCGTACTTAATGCGGCGGTAGTACCGGTTGCCGCATTTCACATGGGTCCAGGTGCAGCCGTCCGCTTTCAGCATCCGCTGGCCGCAAGCCCTGCAGGGCGCTCCGCCGGCCGCAATCATGGCCTCCAGTTCATTCTGCCACATTCTTGGCTCCTCCTTCCGTTTCTTCAGCCTCCCAGGACGGGGCGCTGTCTGCCGGCTCATCTATGGGATCCAGCGTGTCAGTTGGTGCGCCGGGATCGGCATCCGCTGTTTCCTGCTCCCACCGCTCCAGAGCGTCCTCGATCAGCCCAATCACGAACTCCTTCTGGGTCACTTTCCGGCCCTGGCGCTCATTCTCGTGGGCCAGATAGTCCTTGATCCGCTGGAACAGGTCCTCACTGATTTGAAATGCCATTGTCCTTGTCTGTGCCATGTCTTTTTTTCCTCCATTTTCATAGTAGTTGGTAAGTAGTCCCGTGATGTACTCGCTGAGGGACTGGTTTGCCGCGACGCGCTCCGCCGTCACCCTGGCATGCAGGGATTCCGGGATTTGGCATGAGAGGCCCTTGGTCTGCTCCATGTCTGACTGCCTCCTTTTCTTGATTTGCAACGCAAGTATAGCCGGAAAGCATCACGAAAGCCATTACCAACACCACCAAGGAATGGCGAACAGACGCAGCAAAGGCAACAATTTCATCCTGCGTTGGGGAGCCGGAAATAGCCGGCGTCCTTGTGGGCACGGTAGAAATGTTCCACGGCCCGCAGGCTGCCCGTCACCGGCATCCCCGGCAGGGCCTCTGCCATGCTCTGGAAATATCTCCGGCCGCGGGCGGCGCGGGGATCCAGCACAGCGACAACGCAGGTGTCCGTTTCTGTGCGGATGGCCCGGCCAAAGCCCTGCCGCAGTTTGATCTGCATTTCCGGGACAACGACGGAGCGCAGGAACTCCCGCAGGTTCGGGTAGTCCTCCCGCTCTTTTTCTTTTACAGCGTCCGGGTAGGCGAAGGGCAGGCATGGGATGATGAGCATGGACACGCCGTCGCCAGCGAAGTCCAGCCCCTCCCACGCCGCGCCGGTGGCCAGCAGGATACTGCCGGGAGCGGCGCGAAATGCCGCCAGGGTGAGGGCCGGGCGTTTGCCCATCGTAAATACAGGGAAGGGCAGCGCCGCGGCCTGCAGCCGTTCCTTGACCGCCGACATGGCGAAGTAGGAAGTGAACAGCACCAGGGCGTGGCCGTGGGATGCCGCCGCCAGCTGCCGGATCTGTGCGGCCAGCCGGTCGTAGTAGTCCGCCGCGTCCAGCGGGATCGGGTCCGGGGGAAGATAGAGGAGGCAGTTGTGCTGATAGTCAAAGGGTGACGGACACACAGTTTCCGTCACGGGCCGTTCCCCTGTCAGGCCGGCGGCGGTGCGGAACCGGCTGAAATCCTTCCCAACGGCAAGGGTGCCGGAGGTCAGGACAATGGGCTGTTCCTGCCGCCAGAGCGTGGCCTGGAGCTGCGCGGCCAGTTCCGACACCGTGCCGCACAGCATGGCCCCGCCGTGGTCGTCGTCTGCCGCGTAGAAGATCATCTCGGGATTCCCCAGGTAAAAGAGGGATACTGTGGAGGCGACGGCGGACAGCAGGCGCCAGGTTTCCCTGGTCAGCAGGCCCTCCAGCTGCCGGCAGATCACCGTCAGGACCTGATGCGGCCGCTCCAGGAACATCTGGTAGGCGTCAAATCCGGCCCCTTCCTCCACCGGGAGCGACAGTTTCTCCGCCAGCGGCTCCACGGCCTCGGACAGCAGTTCCGCCGCGAGGACATACCGCTCCACATGCAGGCTGCGGATCAGCTCCGCAAAGTCCTGGGCATTCAGCGTTACGCCGAACATCTGCCGTGCGGTTTCCGGCAGCTTGTGGGCCTCGTCTATGATGATGGCCGCGCTGTCCGGCAGGAGGGGCTTTTTCTTTTGGCTGCGGTGGATGAGGTCCGCCAGCAGGAGGTTGTGGTTGCAGATCTGAACCGTGTACTGCCCGCTCTGGCAGGCGTCCAGGAAACAGCGGTATCGGCAGTCCTTCCGCCGGCAATTACACCGCTTGGGAACGCAGATCCGCCCCCGGTCATAACTGCTCATCCCGGACAGCTGGTCCAGATCCAGCACATGCCAGGCGGTGTGCAGGGCTTGGCGGGCGGCGGGATTCTTATGGCTGCCCTCCACCTGACGGACCCGCCGTTCCAGCCGGGCGTCGCAGGCGTAGTGAGCCTTGCCCTTGCGGATGACCGCCTCAATGGGCGCGGAGATCAGCCCCTCGGACAGCAGCACGCTGGACAGCAGGGGCAGGTACTCCTTCTGGATGGCGCTCTGCAGCGCGATGCTGGAGGTGGAGATCAGGATAGGACGCTGCGGTTTACCCTCTGCCGCCCGGCACTTGCCATGCAGGATGCCGGCGGTCAGGTAGGCGAAGGTCTTGCCGATGCCGGTCCCCGCGTCGCACAGGGCGATGCTGCCGTCCAGCATGGCGTCCAGGATGCTGTGACACAGCCGGATCTGTTCCGGCCGCTCCGCCATGCCCCTCTGAGGCAATAGGGTTTTAAAAATATAGTCGATTTCCTCATGGGCCTTTTCATGGGTATATTTCTTCATGGATACTTCCGTCCTTTTATCTTTTTTCGTGTTCCCATCGTATTCGCACTCGCCCCCCCGATGGGTTCGGGAACAATGCGGGCAGGCCCCTGGCCGGGGCCTCACGGGCATATTTCCGGGATCTCTACTGCTTTCAATCCCGGAGCAGCGCCGCCTGTCTTACGCGCAGGCCGTGCTTGGTGTGTCATTATTCGAGCCGTTCCATCTCTTGTCCGGCCTGCCAGGGCCGACCGCAGGCTGGATCGCTCGCCGGCCGCTGGGGCCGGGTCTTGGCGCGCGCTGTGGGGTGGGTACGGCTGCGTGTTACCCGCATTGCTGGTATGCACTTTTCAAGGAGCAGCGAAGGGGGAGGTATTTCCCCCTTTCGCTGTCCTCCCGAAAAAGGGGCTGGGTGAATACCCTCACGCCGCAAATTTTTCAAAATATTTTTTCATGTCCCGCAGGATCCGGTCCCTGCGCTTGATGACGGCCCGCTGGGTCACGCCGATTCGCCGGGCGTATTCTCTGGTGGAGAGGCGGTCATAAAACAGCGCGGTGATGAGCTGCCTGTCCCGGTCCTCCAAGGCGATAAGCGCCGCCAGCAGCAGGCTGGTCAGTTCTTCCCGCTCCCGTTCCGACTCCCGTGCAAGGACGCAGTCCTCGGCGCTGGGCGCCGTTTCCGCGCCCACATAGTCCGGCAAAACGCCGTCCTCTGCCAGCTGTTCCATGGAGAGGACCTTGCCAGTGGGCAGATCCTCGCTGAGATACCGCTCCCGCCGGTCCATCTGGGCATACGCCGCGAATACGTCCTCTGTGACCGCCACATCCCTACCATCCACGGTGATGATGTTGGCGATGACAGTTCCATTCTCGTCCCTGATTTTTCTGTAGTTGCGATTTTCCTGCCATTTTTCCATAGTCGTGATCTCCAATCTCAGATTTTTTAGGGGAAACTTCTGAGTTGGGGATCACGGGTACTTTGCTATGTAGGGCTGCCAGGCGTTCCGCATTTCGTGCCTTTCCGCTGTTCTGCCGCGGAAAAGCGCAAAAAAGAGCCTTACAGCACAGCAGAACTGCTGCCTGTAAGGCTCCGAACACGGTGGATCCCGCTGCTGATGCGGGCGGTTGGTGCACTTGACGAGGTCGATACTCTATATTTTATTTGCTTTTAGGAATGTCCTGCCTTTTCAAAGGAGATGCCAATCTGCAGCCCGCACTTTGGACATTTGGAGAACAGCTCCGCCTTGTCCGCATGCTCCGGGCCGTAGAGGTGCAGGCGCCCCGGATCCACGTCGGCTGCGGCATCAATGACGCGCCCTTTACCGCACACAGGGCAGCGCACCGCATGGGTTCTTTTCACTTGTTGCATGGCGTTCCTCCTTCCAAAGTGTTCTCAATTTTGAGAACACCACAGTAAAAAATTTTACAGCAGATGGTGGTTGGTGAGCCGGATCCGCATGGCCTGGCGGGATACCTGAAACACCTCCGACATGGCCTGAACAATGGCCTGATTATCCCGACCGGACCGCATTTGGTAGAAACACCGCTTGACCATTGGCATGGGCATGAGCAGGGCGGACCCAAGCATATTCGCCTGGATCTCCATACTGGTTTCCCTGACGGCAGGCTGCAGCGCCGCGCTCTCCCCGGTGCCTGTGTACAGCCCCTTGTGCAGGATCCAGTGGGACAGTTCGTGGGCCTCGGTAAATCGCAGGCGGCCGGTGCTGGTTTCTTCTTCACACAGCGAGGCATCTATGAGGATCGTGCCGGCTTTCACCGGGAACAGGGTATACTCGCCCAGTTCCATGTCGTACACGGCCTCCAGGCCGGTGTCAAAAACGGTTTTCCCTAGGATCCGGCCATTTTTGCGGAGGTACTGGAACTCCAGCGTCAGTCCGTGGCGCTCGATGAGGTCCTCGATGGGGATGGCGCGGGGCTGCCCCCGGTAGAGGCGCTCATCGTAGGCATCCAGCACACGCCGGGCGATGCTCTCCATCGTCTGCTCGGTATAATACTTCCGCATGTGCCTGCCTCCTATTTCAGTTTCCCGGTTTCTGCCGCTGGGTGATGCGGTCTATAAACTCCTGCCATTCCTCGTCTGTGGCGTCCACTTCCTTGGCTGTCCGCAGGGCGGCCCGGACGATATCCCGTTCCATGATGTACTCCGGCAGGTCCGCGGACACCCGTTGCGTTTTAGATTTGGCGGCCAGATCCAACAGCAGTTCCGTGTCTGCCTGGCATAGCCCCAGGATCTCAATGAGGCGGTCCATCTTCTCCTTGGTGGGAGCCGGCCTTCGGTCATTCTCCATGTTGCTCATGTAGACCGGGGATACCTCCAGTTTCGCCGCCAAACCGCGCAGGGACAGTCCGCGGGCCATCCGCTTTTCCCGCACATAACTGCCGAATGTCTGCTCCATTATGGCGTGCCTCCTATTCTGTGTTCTCTTTTTCGAGAACGGCTACGCTTAGTATACACGCCTCCATCTCATGCCGCAAGAGGCCAAACGCGAGGTGCTCCTTTTATGGAACACCTCGTGCCTTTTCTTAATATGGGTATTCACTTGCCCTGTTTTTCGGGAGGTGGATGAAGGGGATTTTTCTTTTCGGGCATAAACGTAAGGCGGGACCGGGTTTGGCAACGCTGCCGGACCCGATATGCCGTTTCCTGGCCCCTCACATTTTGTAGAGGAGGGACGCAATGCCCAAAGTTATTCCCATGCCCGGCCGGGTGGAAAAAGTTGTGGCCGAGCGCGACCAGCTGAGCCACGGACGGCTGATTCATGTGGTTTCCGTGTTCCCCGCGGACGGCGCCTGCTCGCCGGAGGACAAACTCAAAACGCTCATTGACATGGATCTCAAAAATTCCCACACAGTTGCGGAAAGGGGTGGACAAACCGCCCCGTCAGAGGTAACATCACACAAACTCTGGACGGTTTGACTGGAGAGAAGGAGGCTTTTATGAGTCAGTCAAACCAAGGGAAAATCACCGCCCTGTACTGCCGCCTGAGCCAGGACGACGGTCTGGACGGGGAGTCCAACAGCATCCAAAACCAAAAGAGAATATTAGAGCAGTATGCCATTGACCACCGCTTTCCCAACATCCAATTCTATGTGGACGACGGATACTCCGGGGCCAGTTTCAACCGACCGGATTTCCAGCGCATGATGTCCGACATGGAGGACGGGAAAATCGGGATCATCATCACCAAGGATCTCAGCCGTCTGGGGCGAAACCAGTTGCACACAGGGCTGTACATCGAGGAGCGGTTCCCGCAGTTCGGCGTCCGCTACATCGCCATCAACGACAATGTGGACACGGAAAACGCCGAGAGCAACGACCTGATGCCCTTCAAAAACCTGTTCAACGAGTGGTTCGTGCGGGACACCAGCCGGAAGATCCGGGCGGTACAGCGGGCCAAGGCTCAGCGCGGGGAGCGCCTGGGAACACGGGCACCCTACGGCTACAAAAAGGATGAGAATGCCAAGGGCAAACTCGTTGTTGATGAGGAGGCCGCCGCTGTGGTGCGTCGCATTTTTGCCCTCTGCGCTGCCGGCCGCGGCCCGAGTCAGATTGCTAAACAGTTGAGAGCCGAAAACGTGCTTTGTCCGGCGGTCTACACCTACCGCAAGTTGGGATCCGGCCATACCTGCCTCGATCTGTCCCAGCCCTATAACTGGTCCGACAGCACCATCGCCAACATCCTGGAGAATGAAACCTACCTTGGGAACACGGTCAACATGAAGTTCACCACAAAATCCTATAAGGACAAGCGGTATGTGCAGCATCCCAGGGAGGAGTGTCTGGTGTTTGAGGGGACCCATCCGGCGCTGATCACGCGGGAGGTTTGGGATATCGTCCAGCGGGTCCGGCAAAACCGGAAGCGCCCCACAAAGATGGAGGAACTCAACAAGTATTCCGGCCTCGTCATCTGTGCCGACTGCGGTTCCACAATGGTCCTGCATAGGGCGCGCACCATGAAACCAACGCAAAACAATTTCACCTGCCGAACCTATAAGAAAGCAGGGTCTGAGGTCTGCACGGCCCACTACATTCGGGAGTGTGTCCTCGACGAGATTGTGCTGGAGGACATCCGCAGGGTGACGGCGATGGCGCGGGAGCATACGCAGGAGTTCGCCGCCTATATCTGTGACCGGCAGTCCGCTGAACTGCGGCGGGAGATCCGCAGGCAGGAGTTGGAACTTTCAGGGATGAAAAAGCGCGAGGCGGAATTGGAGGCCATCTTCAAGCGACTGTATGAGGACAGCGTACTGGGCCGCATCACCACGGAGCAGTTCCAGACCCTCTCCGCCAGTTATGTGGCGGAGCAGGAGCAGTTGAAAACTGCCATCCCGCAAAAGGAGCGGGAGGTCGCCAAACTGAAGGCCACGGTGTCCGGCGCAGACAACTTCATTGCCAGGGCCAAACGCTACACAGACATTCAGAAGCTGACGCCGGAGTTGCTGCGGCTGTTTATTGAGAAAATCGTGGTGCATGAGAAGGATGTGAAGTGGTCCAAACACGCCAGCCAAACGGTGGAAATCCATTACACGGATATTGGCGTGATTGGGAATATGAACATCACGAAAAGTGCGTAAAGGAACAGGCAGGTGCTGCCAATGCAACACCTGCCTATCCTTAAAATTTGTAGTTGTCCCTGTCAGGCCGGACCTAATGCCCGCCGGTACGTTTCAGTTTTACCCCAGAATGGCCTTCAGGTCCTCCTCTGGCGTCGTAATGGGCGCGATGCCAAAGTTCTTGACAAGGTAGTCGAGCACGTTCGGCGAGAGGAACGCCGGCAGCGTCGGACCGAGGCGGATGTCCTTGATGCCGAGATACAGCAGCGTCAGCAGGATGCACACCGCCTTCTGCTCGTACCACGAGAGCACCATCGAAAGCGGCAGCTCGTTCACACCGCAGCCAAAGGCGTCGGCGAGCGCCAGCGCGATCTGGATGGCACTGTAAGCGTCGTTGCACTGGCCGATGTCCAGGATGCGCGGCAGTCCCGCCACCGTGCCGAGACTCAAGTCATTGAAGCGGAACTTGCCGCAGGCCAGCGTCAGCACGATGGTGTCGGGCGGCGTCTGCTTGACGAATTCCGTGTAGTAATTTCTGCCTGGGCGCGCGCCGTCGCAGCCGCCGACTAAGAAAAAGTGTCGGATCTGGCCGGACTTGACGGCCTCAACCACCTTGTCAGCCACACCCAGCACCGCGCCGCGGGCAAAGCCCGTCGTAACCGTGCTGCCACCGTTGATGCCGGTGAACGCCTTGTCCTCGGCATAGCCGCCCAGTTCCAGCGCCTTTTCGATGACCGGCGTGAAGTCCTTGTCCGCGCCGATATGCTTGAGTTCCGGATATGAGACCTCCGCCGTAGTGAACACGCGGTCGGCATAGCTCGCTTTCGGCGGCATCAGGCAATTCGTGGTGAATAGTACGGGCGCAGGGATGTCGGCAAATTCCTTTTGCTGGTTCTGCCACGCCGTGCCGAAATTGCCCTTGAGATGGGCATACTTTTTAAGGCCCGGGTAGCCGTGCGCGGGCAGCATCTCGCTGTGCGTATAGATGTTGATGCCCTTGCCCTTCGTCTGCTCGAGCAGGCGCTTCAAGTCGTGCAGGTCGTGGCCGGAAACCACGATGAACGGTCCCTTTTCCACCGTCAGCGGCACCGTGGTCGGCTCTGGCGTGCCGTAGGTCTCCGTGTTGGCCTTGTCGAGCAGCGCCATGCAGCGGTAGTTTTTCTCGCCGACCTCCAGCACAAGGGGGAGCAGGTCATCCATGCCCCAGTCCTCGCCGACGGCAAACAATGCCTTGGCAAAAAAGCGGTTGACCTCGCCGTCCGTATAGCCCAGCACCATCGCGTGGTAGGCGTACGCCGCCATGCCGCGGATACCGAACAGGATGAGCGACTTGAGGCTGCGGATGTCCTCGTCCGCCGTCCAGAGCCGCGAGACATCGTAGTCATTGTTGTGCCCGCAGGGCGACATGCAGGACGCGCAGTCCGGCACAAGACGGCTCTTCTCCGCCCTCACGCGTGCAGTCACATCCCGGATGGCCGCCGCGTCAAAGTTCACATTCGTGAGCGTAGTGAAAAGCGCCTCGATGATGAGGCTCCATGTGCCCTCGTTCACGCCGGGGCTGCCGTCCGCAGCGCGGGCAAGGCCGATGAGCGCGCCGGTCAGCTCGTCCTGCAAATTTGCCGTCTCGGCGCTCTTTCCGCACACACCCGCGCTGCCGGTGCAGCCCGTGCAGTGCGCCGCCTGCTCGCACTGAAAACAAAACATCTTGTTGTCCACCGAAAAAATCCTCCTCATTCTGTGGTCTTATCGATCATAGGATGACTCAAATCGTATCCAGTATTCTCCCGTCCGTCGAGATCGTCACGACCTGCCAGGGGATGAATTTACCGCTATTTTGCAGCGCGGTCTTTGCCGCGTGCTCGAGCCCGCCGCAGCACGGGACCTCCATTCGCACGACCGTCACGCTCTTGATGTCATTTTTTGCGATAATCTCGGTCAGCTTCTCGCTGTAATCCACGCTGTCGAGCTTCGGGCAGCCGACGAGCGTAATGTGGCCCTTGATGAATTTCTCGTGGAAGGCCGCGTAGGCGTACGCCGTGCAGTCCGCCGCGATGAGCAGCTTTGCGCCGGAGAAATACGGCGCGTTCACGGGCACGAGCTTGATCTGCACCGGCCACTGGGAGAGCTGGCTCTCCTGCGCAGCAGGAGCCGCCGTTTCAGATGCCGCCTTGTGCGCAAAGGTCTTGAGCTGCATGCCGGAACAGCCGTGGTGCAGTGTCATCCCCTCCTTCTGCATTCTCTTCTGCTTGTTTTCAAGCACCGCCTGCTCGTCGTAGGCCGCGGCCTCGCGCTCGACAAAGGAAATCGCGCCGGTCGGGCAGGTCGGCAGACAGTCGCCCAGGCCGTCGCAGTAGTCGTCGCGCATCAGCTGCGCCTTGCCGTTTACCATGGCGATAGCGCCCTCGTGACACGCCGCGGCGCAGGCGCCGCAGCCGTTGCATTTATTTTGATCGATCTCAATGATTCTCCGTTTCATTGCAATACCTCCTTGCGTTTTCAAGCGTATTATAGTAGAATGCGGCCAGCAAGTCGGTTGAATTTTCAACGAAAGGCGTTTTTTATGAAAGATTTTTTTCCCATTCTCGCCGCCTCGCCGCTCTTTTCCGGCGTCACGGAGAACGAGCTTGACGCGATGCTCACCTGCCTTGCGGCGAAGACCGAGCAATTTCCCAAGGACGTCTTTCTCCTCCACCCCGGCGACGCGGTCAAGGAGATCGGCATGGTGCTCTCCGGCTGCGCGCTCGTCGTGCAGGAGGATATCTGGGGCAACCGCAACATTCTCTCCCGCACCGCGCCGGGGCAGACCTACGCCGCGGCCTTCGCCTGCGCGCCGAGCAGTGTCTCCAATGTGAGCGTCGTGACCGAAACGCCGACAACGGTGCTGTTTTTGAACGTCAAGCGCCTTTTGACGGTCTGTCCCTCCGCCTGCGCGCACCACAGCCGCATCATCCGAAACCTTCTGAGCGACCTTGCGGGAAAAAACCTGCTGCTCAATGAAAAGCTCACGCACATCGCCCAGCGCACGACGCGCGCCAAGCTCATGTCCTATCTCTCCGCCGAGGCGCAGCGGCGCGGCGCGGTCGAGTTTGACATCCCGTTCTCCCGCCAGCAGCTCGCGGACTTTCTCGCCGTTGAGCGCAGCGGATTGTCGCTCGAGCTCGGCAAGATGAAAAAGGAAGGCCTGCTGGACTATCATAAAGAGCACTTTGTGCTGAACATCTGAATGAACACAAAAAAGGAGGAAACGCCGCGTTTCCTCCTTTTTTCTTTAATTCTCCACCGTTACGATCTGCGAGAGGTCGACGGCGTATCCTGCCGCGTTTTCGACGTTTACCCCGTTGCCACGGAACACACAGTTATTGAAATCCAGCGTCTCTGTGCCCGGCATCGCGGCGATGCGCACGGCGGTGCCGTTGTCTTCGTACACGCTGTCGCCATAGTAGCTGCCCGAGCACGTCGCGCCGCCGCGGTTGTCGAGCCACAGCCCCACGCCGTTGCCGCGGAACGTGCAGCCCGTGGCGTTGACCCAGCTGCCGAGGCCGCCGTAAGCGCCGATCTCCCAGTTTTCAAACGTGCAGCGGTGCAGGAATGCTCCCTCGCTCGCGGAAAGGCCGATGCCCGTACCGTCGCCCACAAAACGGACGTTCGTGATGTTCGAGGGGTAAATGCCGCGCGTCGCAATCGTCACGGTGCCGGTGAACGTCGTGCCGCTCTCGCTGCCGATCAGGTCGCAGCAGAAATTTTTCATCGTCAGTCCACCCTCGTATGTCACCGCGGGCAGCTGCAAAATGTAGACCGACTTTCAATCCGCCTCGTGCGCGAGCGTGTTGAGCAGCGCGTTCAGGTCGTCGATCGTTGCCATCGGATAGTCGTTCTCCGTCAACGTCACGACCGGGATGCGCGTGATTTTGACCGTGTGGTGCAGGCGCAGCGCGTCGCCGTTTTTGAGGTAGATCGTCCAGATGATGTCGCCCTCGCCCTCTTTGAGCTGCTCGGTGTGGAAGCTCGGGATAATCACCGTTGCTGAAATAATTCACATCGTATCCGAACTCGGTAAGGAAAACAAAATCGTTGGAAATAAAAGCGAAGAATATCTTGCCGCCGTCCTTGCAGACACGCTTTGCTTCGCTGATACATTTCTGTTTGTCCGCATCATTTTTCAAATGATAAAGCGGGCCGAACAGAAGGACAATATCAAACGACTTATCTGCATATCGAGAGAGGTCAAGGGCATTGCCTTGAACAAGATCGATTTTATCTTCGGGTGTCAGTTTCTTTTTGAATGCGGCAATATTGGCATCGGCAAGTTCAAGAGCCGAGACTTCATAACCCTTACGAGCAAAGTAGAGGCTGTATTCACCTGCACCTGCGCCAATGTCGAGTATCTTGTCGCCATCTTTCAAATATTTTTCTATGTAGTGAACGGTAGTCAAAAATTCAACTCGTGCGGCTTTGGAATGATTGAGCCTTGCATCCTCGTTGAATATATCGTAGGTTCTGTTTACACGTTCACTCTCATTTTCTATTTTTGCAAGTTGTTCAAAGTCCGTTTTATTTATACCTCACGCTTTTCTCATATAAATTGATTTGCCATGTAAGACAAATCGCTCATTTTCTTGATAAATCGCTTACCCTCATCGTTTTGAAGCATGAAAGAAACGCCGCCTGCCATACCAAAAAGTTCAAACTGATTCAGCGTTTCCACATCCATTCCGAGGAACATCGTATTCCAAACGCTCAGCAAATCGCCATGTGATACTACAATGATACATTCATCATTACTTGCCATTATCTCGTCAAAAAGAGGTTTTAAGCGATTCCATTCGTCTCGTCTACTCTCAGCATCAGAAAACATCCTGTCATCGATGGTTTTCTCTTGAACCTCAATGTTCTCACGAAGCCACTGAACAGATTTGCCAACGCATTTACCTAAATTGCGCTCTCGAAGTTCCGTTCTAATGTTAGGTGTGATTCCCATATGCTTTGCGACAATTTCAGCGGTGTGCTTTGCTCGCAGAAGATCGGAAGCATACATAACAATTTTGTGACCGGATAACTGCTTCGCTAATTTCTGCCCTATTCTTTCAGCCTGTTCAATGCCTGATTCAGAAAGATCCCAATCTGTCCAAGAACCCACCATACCATTTGTGTGGTGAATTGATTGCGTGTGCTGAATAGTAATAATCTGTTTTATATTGTTATACCTCACTTTCTCTCAAAGTCCATTCTTAATCCGGTGTTTGGTATACCGAGCTTTAGTCCAAAGGCTTGTACTCAGTAACAGATTTGAGATACGCCTCTGGGTTACCATTCAATTAGAATTACTGTCTTACGAGCACACAGCCGAAGGCAGGTTTTTCCCTATTCTCTTCCGCCCGACGTTTTCTTCGCGCGCTCCAGTGCGCGCCGCAGCGGCGGGAAGAGCACGAAGACGAGGACCGTATTTGACACGCAGTGGATGACGTCATACGGGATGCCCGAGACCCACCACGAAAACGCCATCTGCCATCCGCCGATGAAAAAATACGGAATGGCGCACAGCGCGCCGAAGCACAGCCCGTGCAGCCCCGCGATGGCCGCCCAGAATGCGCGGCTCTCGCTTCTGCGAAACGGCAGCGCAGCGAGCACGACGATCGGCCAGACGTAGAGATACATCAGATTCCAAAGCCCCGCGCCGTAAAGCGCGATCTCGAGCAGGGCAAAGCCGAACGCCGGATAGAACGCCTTCGCCCCGTACACCGCCGTGGCCAAAAGCAGCAGCAGCGTGACGGGATGCACGTTCGGGATAAGGCGCAGGCACTCCTTGCCCGCGACCATCAGCGCGCAGAAAAGCGACAGCTCCGCGATCTCGCGGATGCTGAGTCTTGCGGACTTACCAGCCGACATTCAGCACAAAGTCGTACACATCGCCGTCCGCGACGGGCTGGCTGTCCACGCCGAGCTCGGCAAACGTGCCGTTCACGCTGTAGCCCCACCACTGCTGCTCACTCTCGTCGGCGGTCTCGCCGTCCACAGTCGCACATAGAGGCCGTACTCGCTCTCTGTGCCCTCGATGAGGTCTTCCTGCTCGAGCGCGCCGCGCAGGTACTCTTCGTCGGTGTGGATGGTGAAGGTCGTGTCATCGCCGTTCAGGTGGTCGACGTTGATGGTGATCTCCTTACTGCCCTGCTGCGTCTCCCGCTTGTTTGTCTGCCAAATGACGAGCGCGGCAGCCGCCAGCACAAGCACGATGATGAGGGCGATGACGCCTTTGTTGTTTTTCTTCTGCATTTTGCTTTCTCCTTCTCTTGCTGAAAAACGCCGCCTTTGAGCGGCAAAGCGAAGCATTCGATGCCTTTGAACGCTGCGTCGTATTTTACCGCCAAAGCGGCAAAATGCAAAGCCCCAGCCGTCGCGCCGATCCTCCGCCTTTTTTCTGCGCAAAAGGCTTTGCGCATCGCCGCGCGATGCGGTATAATAAATTTTGCGTTCCGCCCGCTTTCGGGCGGACATTGCTGATTCACTTGACCGCGCCGCTTCGGCGCCCGATATACGAAAGGAACATTTTATGGATCTCATTCAGGCCCTTGCTGCCGAGCTCGGCAAAGACCCCCGGCACGTTGAAAACGTCGTGCATCTGCTCGACGAGGGCAACACCATCCCCTTTATCGCCCGCTACCGCAAGGAGCTCCACGGTGCAATGGACGATACCTCTCTGCGCACGCTCGAAGAGCGGCTCCAATACCTCCGCGGTCTTGAAGAGCGCCGCGAAGCGGTGAAAAAGTCCATCGACGAGCAGGGCAAGCTGACCGACGAGCTCGCTGCCGCCATCGACAGCGCCAAAACGCTCGCCGAGGTCGAAGACCTCTACCGCCCCTACAAGCAAAAGCGCCGCACCCGCGCCACGATGGCGAAGGAAAAGGGCCTTGAACCACTCGCCGCGCTGCTCTTCGCGCAGGAGCGAGACTGCCCGCGGCCCGAGGAGGCCGCGCGCGACTTTGTCGACCCCGAAAAGGGCGTCGAGACGGTCGAGGACGCCCTGCAGGGCGCGAGCGACATCATCGCTGAGCAGATCTCTGACGACGCCGCCATCCGCAAGAGCCTTCGCGCGCTCATTTCCCGTCAGGGCCAGCTTGTGAGCAGGGCCGCGACCGAGGACGACAGCGTCTATCGCCTATACTACGATTTTACGCAGTCTGTCGCCCGCTTGCAGGGGCATCAGGTGCTCGCCATCAACCGCGGTGAAAAAGAAGGCATTTTGAAGGTCTCCATCACGCTCGACCGCGAGCAGGCGCTCCCGCTGCTGCGCCGTGCAGTCGTGAAGCCCGGCTCCGCCGCGATGGAATTCGTCAAGTCCGCCGCCGAGGACGCCTACGACCGTCTCATCTTCCCCTCGCTCGAACGCGAGGTGCGAAATCAGCTCACTGAGCAGGCAGACGAGGGTGCCATCGGCCAGTTTGCGCTCAACTTAAAGCCGCTTTTGATGCAGCCGCCGGTCAAGGGCAAGGTCACGATGGGCCTTGATCCCGGTTACCGCATGGGCTGCAAGGTCGCCGTCGTGGACGGCACAGGTAAGGTGCTCGATACCGCCGTGGTCTACCCGACCTACGGCGAGCGGCAGAAAAATGAAGCCATCGCCGCGCTGGCAACGCTCATCAAAAAGCACGGTGTGGAGCACATCGCCATCGGCAACGGCACGGCCAGCCGCGAGACCGAACAGATGGCCGTCGAGCTCATCCGTCAGGTGAACGAGGGCAGTGCGCACGTGAGCTACATGATCGTCTCTGAGGCGGGCGCGTCCGTGTACTCGGCGAGCAAGCTCGCCGCCGAGGAATTCCCGCAGTACGACGTGAACCTCCGCTCCGCCGTGTCCATCGCGCGGAGATTACAGGACCCGCTTGCCGAGCTCGTGAAGATCGACCCCAAGGCCATCGGCGTGGGGCAGTATCAGCACGACATGCCGCAAAAGCAGCTCGACGAGGCGCTGAACGGCGTGGTCGAGGACTGCGTCAACGCCGTCGGCGTGGATATCAACACGGCGTCGCCGTCACTTTTGCAGCGCGTCGCGGGCCTGAACGGCACAACGGCGAAAAATGTCGTCTCATACCGCGAGGAGAACGGCGCGTTCACCTCACGCGCGCAGATCAAGAAAGTGCCAAAGCTCGGCCCCAAGGCCTTCCAGCAGTGCGCGGGCTTTCTGCGCGTGCCGGAGAGCAGGAGCGTTCTTGATAACACCGCCGTCCACCCCGAGAGTTATGAGGCCGCCAAGGCGCTCCTTGCCCTCTCGGGTCATACGCTCGCGGACGTGAAGGAGGGGAAGCTCTCCGACCTTCCCGCGCGCATCAAGGCCTACGGCGAGGACAAGGCCGCGGGTGAGATCGGCGTCGGCGTTCCCACGCTGCGCGATATCGTCTCGGAGCTCTTAAAGCCCGGCCGCGACGTGCGCGACGAGCTGCCAAAGCCCATCCTGCGCACCGACGTTCTTGAAATGAAAGACCTAAAGTCCGGCATGGTGTTGACCGGCACGGTGCGCAACGTCATCGACTTCGGCGTGTTCGTGGACATCGGTGTGCATCAGGACGGCCTTGTGCACATCTCGCAGGTGGCGGACAAATTCATCAAGCACCCCTCCGAGGTCGTGTCCGTCGGCGACGTTGTCAAGGTCGTCGTGCTGGAAGTCGACGAGAAGAAAAAGCGCATCAGCCTCTCCATGAAGCAGGCGAAATAAGTTCCGTCCTGCAGTTGACATAAAAACTCCCACGGTTCCGGAACCGTGGGAGTTTTTCATTTTATCGTATACTGATTTACAGCAAATCAGCCAGCTCCAGCACGAGCTTTTCGCTCTTTTCCCAGCCGAGGCAGGCGTCGGTGATGCTCTTGCCGTAGGTGCCCTCGCTGATCTTCTGGTTGCCGTCCTCGATGTAGCTCTCGATCATCATGCCCTTGACGAGCGCGTTGATGTCATTCGAGTGGCGCTTGGAGTGCAGGACCTCCTTCGCGATGCGGATCTGCTCCAAATACTGCTTGCCGGAGTTGGCGTGGTTGCAGTCGACGATGCAGGCGGGGTTCTTGATGCCCTTTTCCGCGTACAGCTCGTGCAGCTGCACCAGGTCTTCATAGTGGTAGTTGGGGCGGCTGTCGCCCTTTTCGTTCACATAGCCGCGCATGATGGCGTGGGCATAGGGGTTGCCCGCGGTCTCGACCTCCCAGCCGCGGTAGAGGAACGTGTGGTCGCCCATCGCCGCATAGATGGAGTTCATCATCACGCTCAAGTCGCCGCCCGTGGGGTTCTTCATGCCGACGGGCACATCAATACCGCTCGCGACGAGGCGGTGCTGCTGATTCTCGACCGAGCGCGCGCCGACAGCGACATAGCCCAGAATGTCGGAGAGATAGCGGTAGTTTTCGGGATAGAGCATCTCGTCGGCGCAGGCAAAGCCGGTCTCCTGCACCGCGCGGGTGTGGAGGCGGCGGATGGCGATGATGCCCTCGAGCATGTCGGGCTTTTTGCTCGGGTCGGGCTGGTGGAGCATGCCCTTGTAGCCCGAGCCGTTGGTGCGCGGCTTGTTCGTGTAGATGCGCGGGACGATCAGGATCTTATCCTTGACCTTTTCCTGCAGGGGGACGAGGCGGCAGACATAGTCCATCACGCTGTCCTCGCGGTCGGCAGAGCAGGGGCCAATGATGAGCATCAGGCGGCTGTCACGCCCGTCGAGGATCGCGCGCATCTCTTCCACGCGCGCCTCACGCACCTTGGCGACCTCTTCCGTGACGGGGAACTCTTTTTTAATGTCCATCGGGATGGGCAGTTTACGGATGAATTTTGCATTTTGCTGCATAATGAATACTCCTTGTCAATAATTGACCGATATTGTCTATTATTCTACAGCGTTCCCCGCGGTTCTGCAAGCGCGATTTCATGGCGGACTGTATAAAGATTCGAAAACGGCACGTGCAAATTCTATCGAATCTCAAAAACGGCGGTCAATTCCGCCCGAGCCGCTTCCAACGGCTGTGCAGCCGTGCTCCTTATTTCCTTTTTTGTTGCCGTGAACCTCATTCGTATAAACGCAGATGCGTTTCATGCCGGTACAGTGCATCAATTTCCCGTTTGGTTTTATTTTCCTCTTTTACAGCTCCAGAGCGTTTTCTAAACTTTTTATTGATATTCATGTATTTTAAACGGTCAAATCATCAGTTTTCATAACATTTTCATCGGTTGAAATGTAGAAATTATCTCATTTGACTGAATTTAACAACTCCTTTTCGCGATTCCGGATTAGACTGCTGATTGAAAGGGTACGCGGCAGAGTGGTATGTGGCTGCCGCGCGCCGAACCGGACACATAAAAGGAGGAATCATTATGCTGACGATCGAACTCAACATGTACCACGCTGTTGCTCTGGGCGCTTTCCTGTTCTGGCTGGGCAGCGTCATCACCGACAAGGTCTCGCTGCTCAGCCGCTACTGCATCCCCGCTCCGCTGGTCGGCGGACTGTGCTTTTCCATCCTCAACTGCATTCTCTATTCCATGGGCATCGCGTCCATCACCTTCGACGCGACGCTGCAAGCCGTTTTTATGATCATGTTCTTCACCACCGTCGGCTTCACGGTCAGTATCCCCGCGCTGCTCAAGGGCGGCAAAGCTGTCATCCTGTGCCTTGCCATCTCCATTGTGATGATCCCGCTGCAAAACTTCCTTGGCGGCGGCGTGATGACGCTCTTCGGGCGCGATCCGCTGCTCGGTATCGGCTGCGGCTCCATCGCTCTGGTCGGCGGCCCTGGCACGGCGGCGGCGTTCGGCCCCGACCTTGAAGCCGCGGGCGTGGTCGGCGGCAGCGTCATTTCCATCGCGGCGGCAACGTTCGGTCTCGTGGCCGGTTCGCTGATGGGCGGCCCGACGGCCAAGCGTCTCATCGAAAAGCACGATCTGCGTCCCGCTCCGGTGACCGCCGGCGGCACCACCCCGTCTGCCGCCCTTGCGACCGACGTTGCCAGCGAGGACGAGCGCTTCATCTCCGACAGCCCGCGCTTTGTCAAAGGCTTCATGCTTCTGCTTCTCGCCGTCGGCATCGGCAATCAGGTCAGCGTATGGCTCACGGCGCTCACCGGCCTCACCTTCCCCGCTTACATCGGCGCGATGCTCGTCGCCGTGGTCGTCCGCAACGTGATGGACGGCGTACATGTCTCCTATCCCGCCGAAGAGATCGACACCATGGGCAATATGTTCCTCTCGATCTTCCTCGCTATGGCGCTCGCGGGCCTCAAGCTCTGGGAGCTCATCGACCTTGCAATGCCGATGGTCATCTGCCTTGTGCTCCAGTGTGTTGTGATGTTCCTCTTCTCCTACTTCGTGGTCTTCAACGTCATGGGCCGCAATTACGACGCGGCAGTCATGACCGCGGGCTTCATCGGCTTCGCCATGGGCGCAACCTCGAACGCCATGGCCAACATGCAGGTCGTGACGAAGAAATACAGTCCTTCGCCGGTGGCGTACTTTGCCATCCCGATGGTCGGCGGCATGTTCATTGACTTCTTCAATGCCGTTCTAATTGCCGCCAACATCGGCTGGTGGACGTAAGCGAGGTGAGACCATGTACGTCCACTTCCCGAGCGATGTCCTCGCCGCGGCGGTGCTCGGCGTCGTCATCGGCGAGCTGGTCTTCCGCTATGGGAACCGCCTGCTGGACCGGCACAAATTGCTGACGGTCAACTGAATCCCTCCCACTGTAAGTCCATCCCCCCCGCATCAAAAAAGCAGCGCCTTTCGGCGCTGCTTTTTTGCGCTTGCGACTCAAAATCTCCGTATGGTATAATAAGAAAACAAACTATCGAAAGGCGGGGCACCGATGGATATCGAGCGAACGGAGCGGTTTTATCGCGAGCTCAAGCAGTCTGATGTATGTGACTGCGCCTATTGCCGCAACTATGTAAAAGAGGTTAAAAAGGCCTATCCTGCCGTGACGGCGTATCTCCAAACGCTCGGCGTCGACATCGCGAAGCCGTTTGAAACGATGCCGCTCGAACTGGATGAAGATGGCCGGATGCCGTACATCGGGCCGCAGTACCTCGTCTTCGGCGCAGAAGCGGGCTTTGCCGCCGCGACGGTCAAGGATGCCAATGACGTCGAGGTCCGCCTCGCGCAGTCCCACCCGGACGACGATATTCGGGAGCCGCACTTTGTGATCGAGATATTCCCGATCTTCCTGCCGTGGACGGTGGAGGGAACGGCAGCAGATCGGTGAAACGAAGAAAATGATGAAGAAATTCCTGATCGCACTGTTTTCGTTGGTCTCTATTTTGGCGTTGACCGGCTACGGCGGCAGGGTCACGTCGGGCGCTGAAAACTAAATAGTTGAAAATGAGGGGGCGCAGCCGCGCCCCTTTTCATTTTTTCGTCTTTGTGGTATACTTTGGGCAAAATCAAGGAAAAAGCGAGGAAACGGTCATGGAAACCATTGCAGCCATCGCCACGGCGCAAAGCCCGTCGGCCATCGGCATCGTGCGCCTGAGTGGAGAGGAGACGCGGCGCGTGCTCGCCGCGCTGTTCACGCCCGCAAGCGGCATGGCGGTCGAAGCACTTCCGTACCGCCGCATGACCTATGGCGACATCCGCTCGGTGGACGGCACGCTGCTCGACCGCGGCATGGCGGTCTGTTTTTCCGCCGCCCACAGCTACACGGGCGAGGAGAGCGCCGAGCTCCACTGCCATGGCTCGCCGGTCGTACTGAGCGAGGTGCTGCAAGCGGCATTTGCCGCGGGCGCACGACAGGCGCGGCCCGGTGAATTCACGCAGCGGGCGTTTCTGAACGGAAAGCTCGACCTCACCGAGGCTGAGGCAGTCATCGACCTCATCGACGCCGAGACGGCGGAGAGCGCGCGCAATGCCGCGGCCCAGCTCTCCGGCGCGCTGCGCCGCCCGATTGAACGTGTTTATGACAAGCTGCTCGACGTTTCGAGCCGTTTCTACGCCGTCGTCGACTACCCCGACGAGGACATTGAAGACCTCTCGCGCGAGGAGACCGAGCGCACGCTTTTATGCTGTGAAGAGACGCTTTCTGATCTTCTCGGCACGTTCGCACGCGGGAAAGTGCTCAAAAACGGCGTCGCGACCGCCATCATCGGCGCGCCGAACGCAGGCAAGAGCTCACTTTTGAACGCGCTCGTCGGCTTTGACCGTGCCATCGTCACAGACATCGCGGGCACGACGCGCGACACGGTGGAGGAAAAGGCGACGGTCGGCGGCGTGCTGCTGCGCCTCATCGACACGGCGGGCCTACACGAGACGGACGATCTCGTCGAACAGCTCGGCGTCGAGCGATCGAAAAAAGCGGTCGAGGACGCTGATCTGATCCTCGCGCTGTTGGACGGCAGCACGGGACTGCCGGCATCCGAAGGACGTGCAGAGGAAATGCTCGCACCGCTTGCGCTTGCCGCAAAAAGCGGCAAGCCGTGGCTGCTGCTGCTGACAAAATCCGACCTCGGCGGCGGGGCAGGCATTGTCCCCGATGAGGACTGGCGCGCGCCCGAGGCGGTCATTTCGCTTTCAAGCGTGACGCACGAGGGCTTCAACGCGCTGGAAGCGGCGATCCGCACGCTTTACCCCGCACCGAAAGGCGATACGTCCCTCGTGACAAACGCCCGTCAGGCCGACGCCATTCGCCGCGCGCTTGATAGCGTCCGTGCGGCGAAGGACGCGCTCCAAAGCGGCATGACGCCCGACGTTGTACTCACGGAAGTAGAGCAGGCGGAAAACGCCCTCGGCGAGCTCACGGGCCGCACCGCGCGCGAGGACATGGTCGCGCGCATCTTCGAGCGCTTCTGCGTCGGAAAATAAGAGCTTATTTCAATAAAAGTGCTCTGAACGAACCGTTCAGGGCACTTTTTTATCAGATGCCGCATTCATTCAGCCGCTTTTTTCTCATAGTTGCCAAAAAACGCGGCGTATGATATCTTGAAAGAAAAGCCCCCGGTCAAAACTGTCTTGGAGGTACGCCATGCCGAAGCGAAGCTGGAATTTGAACACCGTCTACATATCCGAGCGCCTGCAGGAGTGCCTGCGCCCGATCTCGCGCTGCGCGCTCACCACCGTGGTCGCGCCGATGGGCTACGGCAAGACGACGGCGGTGAACTGGTATCTTTTAGAGCGCGCCAAGCTCGACGAAGCCGCCGTTGTGCGTATCAGCGTGTATTCGGACAATCTGGCCATCTTCTGGAAGAGCGTGCAGGAGGCCTTTTCCCACGCGGGGCTCGACTTTCTGCGCGCCTACCCCTGCCCCGACGACGCCGCGGGCGGAAGCCTCCTGACGGACGATCTCTGCCACGCGCTCGCGGGCAAGCGGCCCTGCTATATTTTCATCGACGACTTTCACCTCTTGACCGACAACCGCGTGCCCGCCTTTCTCTGCACGCTGACGAACCGCCTGCCCGAAAACGTTCACCTGATCGTCGCAAGCCGCGACCGCTTCCTGCCCGCGGAGGAGATCCTGCGCCTTGGCGGCAGGCTCTACACCGTGGGCGCCGAGCAGCTGCGCCTCAACCACACGGAGCTCTCGATCTACGCCCACCGCTGCGGCACGGAGCTCTCGGACGCGCAGATCGAATCGCTGCTCTATTCGAGCGAGGGGTGGTTCTCGGCCATTTACTTAAATCTCCGCACGCTGCACGAGCGCGGCGAGCTGCCGAGCCGCAGCTCGGATATCTACGCGATGTTCTCCGCCGCGATGATCGACCCGCTGCCGTCAAAGCGGCGCGAATTTTTGGCCGTCATGGGTCTTGCGGACGAATTCACCGTCGAGATGGCCGAAACCGTCACCGGCAGCAAAAACACCGCTGCGATCTTACAGACGTTGACCGAGCAGAACGCCTTTGTCAAGCGCCTGCCGGACGGCGTGACGTTCCGCTTCCACCACATGATGAAGGACTGCGCCGAGCGCACGTTCCACACGATGGAGCCGCGGCGGCAGGCAGTTTACCATAACAGATATGGCGAGTGGTACAAAACGCATGGGCAATATCTGCATGCGCTCAAATTCTACTGTCTTGCCAAAAACTACGACGCGGCACTGCGCGTCATCCAGCGCGACGCGGGCATCCTGCTCACGTCGCTTGGCGCGCAGCAGGTGCTCGACTTCATCGCCCACTGCCCGGTCGAAACGCTCAAGGAGCACCCGCTTTCGCTCCTCGTTCTGATGCGCAGCATGTTCACCTGGCGGCAGATCCCAAAGATGCTCGAGCTCAAGGAGCTGCTGCTCGCCGCGATCACCGAACACCCCGACTGGCCGGAGAGCGAGCGCGGCGACCTTCTCGGCGAGTGCGACCTCATCATGAGCTTTTTGATGTACAACGACATCTCCGCGATGAGCCGCCTGCACCGCAGCGCGAGCGCGCAGATGTCGCGCCCCGCCATCAGCATCCAGAAAAGCGGGGGCTGGACGTTCGGCTCGCCGTCGGTGCTGATGATGTTTTACCGCGCGTCCGGCGAACTCCAGAGCGAGCTCACCGAGATGGACGAGTGCATGCCGCACTACTATAAGATCACAAACGGCCACGGGCAGGGCGCTGAGACCATCATGCGCGCGGAGGCCGACTTCATGCGCGCCTGCTTTGCCGACGCGCAGATCATGCTCGAGCGCGCCTATGCGCAGATTGACGGCAACGGGCAGGAAAACATGGCCCTGTGCTGCGACTTTCTCGCCTGGCGGCTCTCGCTCTGCACTTCTTTCACGCCGCGCGAGTCCTTTGAGCAGCGGCGCGAGGCGCTGCTGCAGCAGCACAACGTTGCATGGCTCAACATTCTGCAAAGCTCCTGCGCCTATTACTATGCGCTGCTGGGACTGCCCGAAAAAATTCCCGCGGTCTTCCGCGAGCATCAACTCGCCTCCATCCACTTCCTCGCGCCCGGAAAGCCGATGATGGAGCTCATCGAAAATCAGGTCTACCTCGCCCAGGGCGAATATGCCAAGGTCATTGGCCACAGCGAAGCGCTGCTCGGTATGTGCGAGGCGATGCACTATGCGCTCGTCGCGCTGCACATCCGCCTTCAGACCGCCGCGGCCTACGAAATGCTCGGCAAGCGCGAGACGGCAGACGAACTTTTGATCTCTGCCCTCGCCGCGGCGGGGCCGGACGCGCTCTATCTGCCGTTTGTCGAAAATTACCGCTATCTCAAGACGGCGCTCACGCGCGGCGCGGGTGCGAAATTTGCCGCGTTTGTCCGGACGGTCACACCGCTTGGCGAGGACTTTGTGCGCCGCTGCGGCGAAAAGCGTGCGGAAGGCTCCCGTCCCGCCGCCCTCGCGGGCCTCACCGAGCGCGAAAGCGCCATCGCCGCGCTTGTCGCCAAGCGCCTGAGCAACCGCGAGATCGCCGAGCAGCTCTTTTTGTCCGAGGGCAGCGTGAAGCAGTACATCAACCAGATCTACTCCAAGCTCCTCATCACAGGCGACGTGCGCACCAAGCGCAAGCGGCTCGCCGAGCTCGCCGCGCCGAAGAGCTAAGGCACAGCAAGGACGCAGCACGCCTATTTTGCATTGATATTCCTAAGAAATTATCTAACCTTTGGTTAATACCAACTTTTTCCGATCCACCGTACAATGGCTCTACGGTGGATCTTTTATTTTCCGGAGGGGAGGAATGCCTTTGTACCGAAAATACATCTCAGCCGTCACACCGCTCCCGGACTACATTCTTCGGGTGGATTTTGTCTCCGGCAGCCGCCTGCTGCTCGATATGAAGCCCTATCTCGACAAGCTCCGCTTCCGCCCGCTTGCCGATCCCGCGGTGTGGAACAGCGCCATGACGAACGGCATCTTTGTCCGCTTCGACAATGTGGAGCTGAGCCATGACGAAATTCTGTCCATGGCGGAACGGGCGCACTGAGCGCGCCGATTTTTGAAAATTGAGAGGAGAACAACATGAAAAACGCTTGTAAACACTTTGCCCTTTGCACCCTGACACTGATCCTTTGCCTCGCCCTTGCCGCCTGCGGCAGCGACAACTCCGGCGACTCCGCGGACTACGGCAACGACTCCACTGTGCCGTCGACGATCGACGGCTTTGTCAAGGAAAGCTACGACAGCTATGATTACAGCACTTTCGAAGGTTACTATCTGCCCGACAGCGGCACGGACTTCGACTATCTCATCATCGACACCAACGGTTCGCGCTGGCGCATCGGCAGCAACGACGACCTCGCCGCCAGCGGCTATTTGCAGTACGACGCGGACTATGACTGCATCTACGCCTACAACGAGCACGACGGCGTCGCCTATCAGTTCTCCGCCGACGGCAGCAGCGTGAACATCTATTCGCTCGGCTCGTTCACCTATGAAATGAGCCTCGACGAGTTCGACGCGCAGGCCGAAGACTACAACAGCAGCGACAGTTCGGTCGATCTCTCTTACCTTGCGGGCATCTGGTATCTGGACGGTGATCTCGACGCCGACAGCTACATCTACATCGACAGCAGCGGCGGTCTCTGGGGTCTCTACGAGCGCGCGCCCGGCGCGGAGGCGACCGAGGTCGACGGCGGCTTTATCTCGGCCCCGACCGATGTGGACGACGTGTACTATGCCGTTTCCACGACGTATCAGGACGTCACCTATGAATTCACGCTTTTTGACACCGATTCCATCATGTGGGGCGGCGAGAACGACTACTACGAGCGTCTTGAGTAAGCCGTTTTGAAACGTGAAGAAGGGAGAAAAGAAGATGAAAACTTCCCATCATTTCCTTGCGGTGCTGCTTGCGGTTCTGCTCTGCCTGAGCCTGACCGCCTGCGGCGACAGCAGCGATGACGTCACGGGCGACGACTGGCGCGTGAGCGGCGTGGTCGCCGCCGAGGGCACCATCACACACGAAGGCGAGGGCAGCGTCAAGGTCCTCGTCACCGTAGGACCTGAGAGCGCAGCCTTCTACCGCGACGAGCCAGAGCAGGAGCTCTTCGACAGCGTGTCCTTCCCCGTGACGGTCGAGGACGCGAACGACGACGGCACGGGCTTTGACATTTCGTTCGACGACATCACCGGCGATGGCGAGAGCGATGTCGTCGTGACGTTCCAGCACGCCGACATGAGCACGACGCAGATGGTCTGGTTCTGGGATGCCGACGAGCGCTATGTCTTTGAGCCGGATTACTCCTACTTCCACGAAAACGGCGTGCAGACCGACCTGACCGACACGCCCTATTTCTCTGACAACGGCTTACAGATCAACGCTGCGGTCAACACGGGCACTTATCTTCTGGAAAACGGTGTTGCCTGCTACTCTGGCCTTGGCGACGGCTATGAGAGAAACGACTGCTACTGGGAGGTCATCAAGCACAGCGACCAGTCGCACGACGGCATCCGCGAGATTCAGTTCGACGCCATCTGCTACATTCCCGAGAGCTCCATCCCGTACTTCACCGAGCAGTACATCACCAACACCGACAGCGAGCTCTACGACTACTACACCGGCATGTGGTTCACCGCCGCCACCGCCTACGGCAACAGCCAGCGCGGCGACAACTACTATGTTCATACCGTCAATTATAACGGCAACGAATACCTCATCGAATTCGCCTACTCGACCGACTGGCAGTACAACGTCAGCGATTGGGCGATGGTACTGACCAAGAGCTACATGGTCTACCTGCCCGACGATTACGACGGGCTGGTCTTCGCCGCCATGCCACAGCTCGACAACTATAAGGACTGCGCCAGACGGATGCAGCTCGATAGCATCGCGCCCGAGGCGAGCATCATGGACATTGACCTTGTCGACCCCTACAGCACGCTGTTTTTCAGCATTTGCTACTAAAAAGGCGGTGAACAGCATGAAGCACCGAACGTATCTTCTTCCGCTCGTGCTCGCGCTGCTGCTCCTGCTGAGCCTGACCGCCTGCGGCGACAGCAGCTCTGATGATCCGCAAAGCGGCTATGAGACCGTCATGGACATGGAATTTCTCGACGGGATGTGGAGCATCGACGGCACCTCGAGGCTGTACTTTGACAGTGAGGAGGGCTTCTATGCCTACCGCACCGGCTGGGGTCTCGGCGGGCGCGGAGAATTTGAATTGTCCGAGGCGAGCGGCCGGCCGATGATCTTTTTCAACGGCTTTCTCTACAATTTTCTCCTGCGCGACGACGGCGTGCTGCTACCGAACCAGAACGGCGAGGGCAGCGGGCTCACCATCCACCGCCACACCTTCCTCCGCGACGACGAGGCGGAGATCGTCGAGTGGGATAAAAGCAACTGGGACGGCATGTGGCAGAACGCCCTGGGCGAGACCATCGTCATCGACTCGTCCCTCATGCAGTACATCGCCTGCTCACCGGACTATTCCATGAGCGGCACGATGAACGACGAGGGCGAGGGCATGGGCCTCTACCTCTACGACAACGGAACGCGCGCCTACCTCTGCCCCAGCGACGACGGCAATAGCTTCACCCTCTCCGCCGAACGCTTTGGCCGCTACGGGGACGATCAGCACTTTGACGGTGTCTTCTACCGCAACGCCGACTTCTACACCTACACGGACATGGAAAACGCGGAGTTTTACGAAGACGAATACTCCACCTTCTATATCTGGTACTACGACGGTGTGAACCGTTACCTTCTGGGCAACGATTATACCATCGGCGACGACGGCCTTGCCTACCACGACGAAGACGGTCTCGTCTATCCCGCGGGCTGGATCCCCGAAGCGCCGTATGATCCCGCTGACGACTGGGGCGAAAACTGGATGGACAACTGGGATATTTGAAAACGCCATGATAAAGGATGGATGTGAAATGACAGGAAGAGGAAAACTCAGCGACGCCGAGCTTTCGAAAAAGCTCGGGCACTATCAGAAAATGTCGCGCGTCTGGATCCTGGTGGGCCTTTTTGGCGCGTTGAGCGGCACGGTCTCGTACTTTGCCGTGCAGGACACCGCGCTCAAGGCCATCCTGACGGGGGTGCTGTTCTTCGGCGGCGTCTGCTGCGCGGTCTTTTTGGGCGGCAGCGCGCAAAAGAAGCTCCAGGCCCTGATACAGGAGCAGTTTGGAGACTTTTTCCGTACGGAATGGGAAAAGGCCTTCGGCCCGGATATGCACACACCGGAAATGTGCGTTGACGAGCCGTTTCTCCGGACGTTCCACCTGCTGGACGGTCAGTGGGAGGAATGTACGGTTGAGAATTTCCATGAGGGCGATTATCGCGGCGTGCATTTTTCCGCCGCCAACGTGCGGCTGGACCATGTGTATGAGCGAGGGTGCGGTCACGAAGGCTATGAGACCTGCCACGAGATGGTCTTCAAAGGCCTCGTGCTGCGCTGCGAAACGCAGACGCCCGCCCCCTCCCCCGTCCTCGTCAACGCAAGGACGGAGGACAGTCCGCGCGGCGCAGCGACGGGCGATGCGCTGTTTGACCGATGCTTCTGCGTCACAGCAGAGCCGGAGCAGGATGCCCTCTCCCTTCTTGCCCCGCAGTTTATGGAGCTGATGAACGAGTTCGGGCAGCGCGTCGAAGGACAGCTTTTGGGCTTCCGCTGGGAAGGCCGGGTGCTCTCGCTGGCGGTGGAAACAGACTATGGCTTTGCCGCCGTTGCCAGTAATGTAGACCTGCGCGACCTTGATGCCCTGCGCCGCAGCTATTGCGCGTCGCTGCACGCAATGGAGGAAACGCTGGATCTTCTGCTGAAAAACACCGCTCTTTTTGCGGCGCGGGACTGAGAAAGGATGATACGATGGAAAAAAATCAAACAATGACAGACGAACAGCTCGCGCGCGAGCTGCAAAACGGCAAGCGCGGCGGTGGCCGCGGCAAGCTCCTCACGGTGATTGGCTGCGCCGCGACGGCGATCGGTATTTTCACCTCGGTCACGGCGCTGACGGTCATCGGCATCGTCGTCGCGCTGCTGGGGCAGGGCGTTCTGAACAAGCACCGGAAGGCCACCGGAAAAGCGGTCTTTGAGTCCCTCGTGCCGGAGATCATGAACGCGAATTTTGAAGACGTGCAGCCCATCGGAAAGCAAAACCTTGTGGATATCAAGGGTTCAAACATTCCGCTGCCGTCATACGCCTACGACAGCGCCAGCGGCCGCATCGACTTCACCTACCGCGGCCTTACGTCCGAGCTCTGCACCGTCACGCTGACGGACGTGGACGAATACCGCAACGAAAACAACGACATGCTGGAGTCCGCCGAGCGCGTGGTCTACAATGGTCAGTGGATGGCCTGCGAGCTTGGCAAAACGTACCCCGCCGAACTCACGTTCTGGCCGCGCGGCAAGCTCGACAAGCTCTTCCGCGCAAAAACCATCAAGACGGATTACGAGGACTTCAACAAGCACTTCAACCTGAGCTGCGATGATGCCGACTGGGCGCTGCGCTTTTTGAGTCCCAGCCGCATGGAGCGCATTCTTGCGCTCACCAACACCGCCTTCGGCGATTTTTCCGTCAGCCTGCACGCCGATGGGACGCTATACATCGCCGTACACAGCGGCCGCGGCTTTTTCGATGTCGGCAAGGGCAAGGAGCCGCCCGACGCGCTGCGCCGCCGCTTCACCCGCGAGCTCAAGTGGTGCACCGACATGATCGACGTCTTCCGCCCTGCGGCGGAGTGAAGAAAGGAGCGGTCGTATGCAGCTTTGGGTCGCGATACTGCTGTTCCTTCTGTCCGTTGCGGGCGCCGTGCTCTCAGCGCGAAAGCTGAGGCATAATAAGCCGCTTCGCGTCGTCTGCATTGCGCTCTGCGCCGTGATTGCCGCGGCCTGCGCGGTCTATATCGTGCTGACGGTGATCATGCTCTACGCGGCGAGCACGAAGTGATCTTCTGCACTTCATGCAAAGGAAAAAGCCCATCAGCTCGACGAGCTGATGGGCTTTTGTTCTGCAATTTTCTTGGCGGAAGTTACACCTTTTTACTTCTTCTCCACCGCGCGGCCGATCAGGTAGCACACCGCGGCGACCACCATGCCATTGATCGAGGCGATGCCCCAATGCACCAGATTCGCTACTACCGCGCCGAGCACCACGCCGATCACCGCGAACCAGTTGACATTCTCGCTGACCTCCACGTCCTGATACTTTTCCTTGTTCAGGAAATAGCCCAGCACCAGAATGATACCCACTGGCGGCAGCGTGCAGTTCAGGATGTTCAGCCAGCCGCAGAAGTTCCAGTACAGCCAGACGGCGAGCACCGTGCCGATGATGCCGGAGACAAGCACCATGGGCTTCTTTTTCTGGCCGAAGATGTTGGCAAGGCCGAGGCCCGCGGAATAGAGCGCGTTATCGTTCGTCGTCCAGATGTTCAGGCCCAGGACCAGGATGGCGAGGTAGAACAGGCCAAGGTTGATCATCACCTCAAAGATGTCGTTGCCGCCCACATAGACCGACGAGACACCGCCGAAGAAGAACATCAGAGAGTTGCCGATGAAGAACGCGATCACCGTTGTGATGGCGCCCACCTTGCCGCTTTTGGCAAAGCGGGAGAAGTTCGGCGTCGCCGTGCCGCCGGAGACGAACGAGCCAACGACCAGTCCCGCGCCGCCGATCACCGTCAGCGTGCCGCTGGACTTGGCAAACTGATCGACGATCGTGCCGTCGCCGCGCATGACGGCGAGGATCATCGCGACCGTACCCAGTACCGCCACCATCGGGACGGCGATATAGCTGACGATCGTGAGCGACTTGATACCGAAGTAGGCCGAGGCCGTCATGCAGATACCGGCAACGATCACCAGCGCCCACTCCGCCGTCTTGCTGCCGCCCAGCAGCTCATTCGCGACCGGGATGGCAAACATGGCGATGCCCACGCCGAACCAGCCGATCTGCGTGAACGAGATCATGGCCGAGGGCAGATACGAACCCTTGACGCCAAAGGCCTTGCGGGCCAGAAGGTCGAGGCTCATGCCCGTCTCCGCGCCCACGTAGCCCAAAAGTCCCGTGTACAGGCTCAAGATCACGCCGCCGACGATCATCGACACGACGAAGCCCTGAAAATCCAGGCCGTCCGCCAACTGCTGGCCCACCCACATGCTCGCGGAGAAAAAGGTGAAGCCCAGCATGATCATAAACATGGTCACGATGCCGCGTCGGGCACTTTTCGGCACGATCGCCTCTGCGTAGTCAATATCCACTACCGTCTTTTCATTCTTCATGCGTTCTGTCCTCTCTGATCTATAAATTTTTTAAAGGATATACTTTCTCAAGGTCGTGGTAAACTCGTCGATCCGCTGGCGCGCGATCTCCTTCAGCGAGACATCGCGCATGCCCTCCACAAAGCCGCGCTCCTGCTGATAGAGCCAGCGCGTCGTCTTTTTGTCCAGTTTTTCATAGTGACAGTCCTTCAGCCAGTCCTCGTAGGAGATCGGCAGCGGATGCCCGAGCTTTTCCTCGAGCAGCGCTTGCTTGTCGATGCTGTCGGCGCGCTCTAAGATGCCGTTCCAGAATTCGAGCACCTCTTCAATATGCTCGTGGATCTCGTAGCGGCGGGCGCCGCCGTCGTAGATCGTGCACTTTTCAAAAAGGGGATTCTGCATCGAGAGCGTCTCGCGACGGAAGGCAGGGGCAATGATGCCGCCTTTCCAGTAGAAGTCGATCAGCGCGCGGTTGATGCCGGAAACGCCCTTGTTTCCCTCTTCATAGCAGCTGAAAATGCCCTCGTAATACACCGTGACAAATCCCTCAAAGCCCGGCCAGTACACGCGGATCTCCTGCGTCAGCTTTTCCAGGATCTCAACGCCCTGCGTGCCGCCGATCGTGAAGAGCACGATGTTGCGCAGCTTGGCCCCCTGCTTGCGGTAATAGTCGATCACATAGCGCAGGCAGTTCACAAGCGTCTCGCCGGAGGCGATGATGTCGCCGATCAGCAGCGTGCTGTTCGGCACGGTGGCAAGCTTGCAGTATTTGATCTCAAGGCCCGTCATCTCGCCGTTTTCAAAAACGCGCTCGCTCGACATAAAGCTGATGTCGTGGACGCGGATGTGCTCTTTGTAGCAGCTCTCCTCCAGCGGGTAGTTCAAGGCTCCCCGCAGGATCGAGAGGATATTCGCCGACGTGATCTTCTTTTTCTCCTTCAGGTAGTACATCATCTGCGAGGTCGCCGTCACGAGCGAGGCGTACACCTCGTAGCCCACCACCTCCGGATGGTTCATCAGCTTTCGCGTCTCGGCCTCCGAGACAATGTAATACTCGTTGAGGAAGTGCCCTCCCTCCAAACGGTAGCAATCCACGCCCTGATCGCAGAACTCCGGCACGATCTGAACGTCCTTCCAATTTTCGATCATCGCTCTCTCCTCCTAAAAAAAGACCACCTGTCGAGGAATCGACAGATGGTCCATATTCTAAATATGAAAAACAAAAAGGGAAACGAAATGACATTTGTTGCGTTTTTTCAGCAGCATAGCAGACGTCCTCCCTTTTTTCAACTTACGACATTATATGGATAACGTCATATTTTGTCAATACGCATTTTGCAATGCGGCGCAGGGGCCGTTTTCCTATTCCCTGCGTACCCGCAGGGTGCGGACAAAGGGGGCCATTCTCTCACGTGAGAGAATGGCCCCCTTTAGATCCCCCAAGAGA
>OJOK01000067.1_pt1 | contig 86345 bp, 68 predicted proteins | sample 1598051 | NCBI WGS metagenome assembly OJOK01 (sample SAMN01915205, study PRJEB22387) | human gut metagenome | isolation source: stool | host: Homo sapiens | place: USA
GTTTGGCAAGTTGGTGGAGAGGGAAACCCTTCTGTCGAAGGCTTTCAGGAGTTTGCCATTGAACTGTCAGAATTATTAGATTTAGAACTGGGAGGATATTATTTCTCAAAACAAGGCTCTGAAGATATTGAATATGTTGGATTAGGAAAATACAAAAACAATCGATATGATTATTGTAAAACGGCAATTAATATAAAAGAAAAACCTTGGCTTCATACCGATTACCGTTACCATACCAACTGGCATACACATCCATCCAGAGCAAGAACAATGGGTCGGTTTTTACCATCAAAACCGGACCAAAGGATAAGAGATCAGGAAAAGAAGGCAGAATTGGTATTATACCATATAATTCTAACCAAAGGATATCCCCCCATAAAATATTAATTATGAAAAAGACAATCTTGCTATCAGTATTAATAATTTACTTAAGCGGTTGCGGACAATCATGGAAGGCCACATTGTCTTCAACTGGTGATTTTGATGCAATCGTGAATAACTGCATCACTGATTTCTCGCATACAAAAATGCACAAAAAATTTCAGGTATTTGAAATTAGCAAAATGATTTATGACAGTATTCCACCAGGGTATTTAGGGATTCGAATTACGCCAATATGTGGTGATAATAAAATTTTTGCATATCCTCAAGATACAATCGGGCTAAAAAAAGGAGCGCGAATCCCTACACGCTTCTTGGACGTTGAGGGAAAGCTTTATTGCTGGGATGATTCCACTGCGGAAATAACAGAGGAGTTATTCAATGTTTACAATCATTATGGTATATTGGACCAAACATGGATATATGAGATGTGTGGTATTTCTAAAGAATCTTCAGATGCTTACATCCTACAGAATTTAAATATACCGCCGCCATATACGATATATGAAAGGTTGCCAATAGCCATATATTTCATCAATAAACTGGACTACACAAAATATACGCGCAATATACCAAAACATTTAGATTTAAATCTGTAAATTGCACTCGGAAATCAACAGAAGCATGAAGCCGTACACCCAACATATCTCCAAGGATGCCAACCGCCGCAAGCACACCGCCAAAGAGCTCACCACCGACTTCGGCATCAACACCTACGACTTCACCGCCCGCAGCCAATACCCAATGGCATCCCGCTTCGACCAACCCGACAAACTCTCGGATGTGAAACCATGGAACTCCCCTTACGCTTTCTGTGGCGGCGACCCCATCAACTATTCCGACCCAACCGGCATGAGGATTATCGCAGCAGAATCTGGTGGACCATTTTATGAATGGAAAGAAGTTGAGAGTCAATGGGCTTTTTATGACCATGATAATGTGGCTTATTCTGGAAACGATTCGTTTATGCTTACATTAACAGAAGCTCTGACTTCAATATCCAGCTGCGAAGAAGGTATGCTTTTAGTATCAAGCTTAGTAAATAATGAAAATATAGCTATAATAAAACAAGGAGATAAATCACAATATGATGATTCAAATTTCACGGTTGAATGGAATACAAGTGGAGTCAGAAAGGATGGGACAAATGAGGGGGTACCAGTAGATGGAGACAAAATCGACAATAATCCAACGATAAATTTAGCACATGAACTTGCACACGTAGAATACGGTTGGAGTGGTTACGATAATAGCGAATGGTATAAAGAAATTGATGAACTAGGTTTCTTAAGACGACCTATCAAACGTTCAGAAATTTACACAACATTCCATGAAAATTTAATCAGAAAACAATTCGGAAGTCCTTTAAGGACTTACTACAGCAAAGATTCCAATGGTGGTCGTCACGGTCTGATATTAGAAAATGGAGCAAGCCTATTTTTTGATATAAACGGCAAAATTCATTATAAAAAAATCAAAGATAAAAAACTGAGATATAGATTTTAATAACAATGAAAAAAATCTTATTCGTACTATTAGGAATTATAATGGCGTGTTGTTCTACCAACAACTCACATAAACTATTCCGTAAAAAATATCCAAATACCAATCGTTTTTATGCCGTATATTCCCCCAAGCCCTATAAATTCCAGGGATTTAAAAAATTTGATTTTCCATATAAATTCAACAAATTCACAGACCACAATCATCAAATGATCAACACCATAATTGATTCTCTGAACTTTATAAATTGGGAATCGGATACAGTATATACCATATTATATTTACCAAGTAATTGCGTAATTTGGAACAATCATACCGCATATAACATAAGCTGGAGACCAGTACGAGGACCTTATATTGTTTATTGTAAAGCGGATCCACTTAAGCAACATCTGATGTCGGAAGACTCAGCAAGGAATGAATCAAACAAACTATTTATATCTGCTTGGGCTCGAATTGATACTACAAAAATAAAAAATATCATGAACAGTTCCGGCATCCTTTCTAATCCGTTGCATTTGAGTAAGTATGTAATCAATCAAAATAAAATTATAGAATATACTGAATATGTATTCGGTGATGGCATGGAATGGAGGCAAGACACTGCTTACTACAGATCTACAAATTTCTATACCGACAAAGACGATTGGCATATGTTGGGTTATTAGATACATTATTATGGACTTGATGCTTAAATCCAACAGATTCACGACCTTCCAAAGCGTTGCAACCCAAGAGGTGACGCTCGAAAGCTCTATGGACATACCGTCCGGACAGTTCTCGGGCAGGGACTTCGGCTACGATGCAGCCGGGGCGCTGACGAGGGATGTGTCGCGCAACATAGCCAACATTGATTACTATTTCAACGGCATGCCGTTCCTGGTGGGAACGATGGAGGGCGACTGCATCAGCTATGTTTAAATATGGGCGGTGGATAAAAAAAATTTGGTGGGATGGGGAATTATGCATACCTTTGCCTCACAATTCCGAAAGTGGACAAATTTGGCTGCTTGCAACCACTTCCAAAAAAATGCTAAAACCGCACAACCGCCCTCTTCCAGAGGGTTGACACTGCATCCGGCTTTGGCATTTATGGTCAAGGCCGCTATTTTTTTGCCACGTTCGGACTCTGAACTTGACTAAAAAACATCATTATGTCACACAAAAACTATCTATTCACATCAGAATCAGTGTCGGAAGGGCATCCCGACAAAGTGGCCGACCAGATATCGGATGCTGTGCTTGACGAATTTCTCGCCTACGACCCCTCGTCAAAGGTGGCCTGCGAAACCCTTGTCACCACCGGCCAGGTGGTGGTGGCTGGCGAGGTGAAGAGCCAGTCGTATGTTGACCTCATGGAGGTGACCCGCAGAGTGATCAAGCGCATCGGGTACGACCGCAGCGACCTCAAGTTTGATGCCGAGGCGTGCGGAGTGCTCTCCGCCCTCCACGAGCAGAGTCAGGACATCAACCGAGGCGTGGAGCGTGCCGAAGCCGAAGAGCAGGGTGCCGGCGACCAGGGTATGATGTTTGGCTACGCATGCAACGAGACCGACAACTATATGCCTGTGGCTCTTGACCTGAGCCATCGCCTGCTCATGGAGCTGGCCGACATACGCCGCGAAGCCAACGAGATGACCTATATCGACGCTTCCGGTGCGCGCCGCACATACCTCCGCCCCGACTCCAAGAGTCAGGTGACTGTGGAGTACACCCCCGAGGGGTACCCTGTGAGGGTGGACACTATAGTAATCTCCACACAGCACGATGAGTTCATACTCCCCGATGCCAACCGCACCCAGGCCGAGGCCGACATCGAGATGCAACGCATCATCACCGAGGATGTGCGCCGGGTACTTATTCCGCGCCTCAAAGCCAAGCTGCCGCAGAAAGTGGCCACGCTGATAGGCGATGACTACAAGCTGTATGTCAACCCCACCGGCAAATTTGTCATCGGCGGCCCCCACGGCGACACCGGCCTCACCGGACGCAAAATCATTGTGGACACCTACGGTGGCCGCGGTGCGCACGGCGGCGGAGCATTCTCCGGCAAAGACCCCTCCAAGGTGGACCGCTCGGCAGCATACGCCGCACGCCACATCGCTCGCAACCTTGTGGAGGCCGGAGTGGCCGACCGGGCTCTAGTGCAGGTGGCCTACGCCATCGGTGTGGCGCAGCCCGTGAGCCTGTATGTCAACACCGAAGGCACCGCAAAGGTAAACCTGAGCGATGCCGAGATATCCAAAATTGTGGCCGACAATGTGGACATGCGCCCCGCAGCCATCGAACGCCGTCTCAAGCTACGCACCCCGATATATGAGGAAACAGCATCCTACGGCCACATGGGACGCACCCCGCGCACCGTCACCAAAACATTCCACTCCCGCTACGAAGGCACCCGCACCATGGATGTGGAACTGTTCACCTGGGAGAAAAACGACCTTGTGCCGCTGTTCAAAAACCTCTTCAAGCTCTAAAAAAGCCATTTGCCACGTTCCCACCTGCAAAATATTTTGAATGGTGAGAAAAAAATAGTATCTTTGTGCGCTTATTGCCCTAAGCAAGCCAAGCTCAGGCGATAGGCGCACATCCTTTTATTCGTGAAAAAACAAAAAAACAAAAAATCATACTAAAAACTAAATGGCAACATTAGAGAAAATCAGAAGCAAATCAGTGCTTTTGCTCGTAATCATCGGAGTGGCCCTGCTGGCGTTCATTCTCGGTGACTTCTTCAATTCCGGCCGCACCCTGTTCGGCCCCGGCACCACAGTGGCTAAAGTTGATGGCAAATCTATCGATGTGCAGGAATTCCAGCGCAGAGTGGAGCAGGCCAACCAGCAGATGCAGAACTCCGGCCGCAAAATAGACCAGGCAGCTCTCCAGCAGCAGGTGCTCAACGAAATGGTATTTGAAACCCTGTATAAAGACGAAGTCAGCAAACTCGGCCTCACCGTCACCGACTCCGAGCTGTCGGAAGCAATGTTTGGCAGCGGTGCCGAGATGCTCAACCGCATGGTGCAGCAGCAGTATGGCCTGGAGTCAGCACAGCAGTTCCATGACATGGCCTTCAACCCCGACAAATACGGTGTGCCCGCCGAAACTGCCCAGCAGCTGCAGGCCGCCTGGATCAACCTCGAGAACCAGACCGAAGAAGGGTTGCTCCAGCAGAAGTTCAACAACCTGTTTAGCGGTGTGTTCGTTGCCAACGAACTCGACGCCAAGTCAATGTATGACGACAACACCACCACTTCCCATGTGGCATACGTGAACAAACCTTTCAGCTCGCTCCCCGACGACCAGTTTGAAGTGAGCGATGCCGAAGTGGAAAAAGAATGGAACGCCACCAAGCAGATGTATGCCCTCCCCGAAGAAGCACGCACCATCAGCTACGTGGCTGTTGACATCGTTCCCTCCGCCGAGGATATCGCTGCCGCACAGAACGCTGTCAACACAGTACTCACCGGCCTCAACACCACCGAGGGTCTCGCCGCTCTTGACGGCAAGAACGAATTTGTGGCCGACCGTCAGCGCGTGGCATCCTCGCAGATCCGCGATGCACGCCTCAAAGCGTTTGCCGACAGCGCCGCCGCCGGCAAAGCATCCATCATCAACCGCATGGGCAACGATATCACATTGGCAAAAATGTTTGGCCGCACCAGTGAAGTTGACTCCATCAACGTGGACATGGTGGCTGTACAGGGCAGCAAAGCCGAGCTCGACTCCGTGCTCACCGCCCTCAACAACGGCACCTCCATCTCCGACCTCGGCAACAAGTTTGCCGGAGTACAGGGTGCTCAGGACAGCATCTGGATCTCGATGCTCGACCCCCAGATTGTCCAGTACAAAGAAACACTCCTCAACGCCCCTGCCGGACGCTTCTTCAATCCCGACACAACCGCCACTGCCAACGGCGGCTACCTGTTCCGCGTGAAGCAGCGTCGCGCAGCTGTGCCTGTGGTGGACCTCGCGGTGATCAACTACACCATCGAGCCCTCCAACGCCACCGTCAACAATCTTGAGAGCGCCCTCAACAAATTCCTGAGCGAGAACACCACCGCCGAGCAGTTTGCTTCCAACGCAGCCGCCGCAGGCTACCAGGCGTTCCCCGCCACAGTCAGCGCCTCCACCCCCATGCTCACCGGCATGGACGACACCCGAAGCGTGATTGCTTGGGCCATGGACGCAAAGAAAGGTAAAGTATCCCCAATCTTCGGTGACGAGCAGACCGGCCGCTTCGTGGCTGCCGCCCTCACCGATATATATAAGGACTACACCCCCGCCCGCGACCCCCAGGTGAAAGCAGCCCTCACAGCCAAAGTGCGCAACGACAAGAAAGCCAAGGCTCTAATCGACCAGTACAACGGCAAAGCCAACGACCTCGCAGGATATGCCGCTCTCATGGCTGTGCCCGTGGATAGCGCCAACGTTGTATTCGGTCAAATAAATCCGTTCAACACCGGCTTCGCAGGCTCCGAAGTGGCCGCACGCGCTTCTGTTGCCGCCAAGGGTGCACTCGTAGGCCCTATGCAGGGCAGCAACGGTGTTGTTGTGCTTCAAGTGGTGAATGTGGACAAAGAAGGTCGCCCCTACTCCTTCGATGAGTCTTCAGCACTCTATGCCCGCAACCGCGGCAGCTACGCCCTCGGACGCAACATCCAGCAGGTGCTTCTGGGCAACAAGAAAGTGAAGAACAACATCCTCACATTCTTCAAATAATCCCCGCAGCACTTTAACGATACACCGTCGGACCCGGGGAACCCCGGGCCCGACTTTTTTTTAACCACACGCATCCCATGAAATCAATCAAGGAACTATATCGCATCGGCACCGGCCCCTCGTCAAGCCACACCATGGGTCCGCGCTATGCCGCCACCGCTTTTGCCAAGCGCCATCCCGAGGCAGCGCGGTTTGAAGTGACACTCTTCGGCTCGCTCGCCGCCACAGGCAAAGGCCACCTCACAGATGTGGCCATCGAAGACTCGCTCACCCCGGTGGCCCCGGTCAACATTGACTGGCAACCGTCGGTGTTCCTGCCGTTCCACCCCAACGGCATGAGATTCCGTTCGTTTGACACCGAAGGCAAGCAAACCGACGAGTGGACCGTGTACAGCATCGGCGGCGGCGAGCTCGCCGAGGAAGGTGTGGCCCGCCAAGGAGGACCCGATGTGTATGAAATGAGCCACCTCACCGACATCCTCGAATGGTGCAGCGACAATGGGTGCGCCCTGTGGGAATATGTGGAGCAGCGCGAAGGTCCGCAGATATGGGACTACCTCTCCACCGTGTGGCAGACAATGCGCCGCGCCGTGGAGCGAGGTCTCGACCACGAAGGCGTGCTCCCCGGCCCGCTCAAGCTCCCTCGACGCGCCACCACCTACCATGTGCGCGCCTCTGGCTACAAAAGCAACCTCCAGTCGCGTGGACTTGTGTTTGCCTACGCTCTGGCCGTGAGCGAGGAAAATGCAAGTGGCGGCGAGATTGTCACAGCACCCACCTGCGGCTCATGCGGTGTGATTCCCGCAGTGCTCTACCATCTCCAGAAAAGCCGCGATTTCTCAGAGGCAAGGATACTCCGCGCCCTCGCCACCGCCGGACTGATAGGCAACATCGTGAAGCACAACGCATCGATTGCCGGAGCCGAAGTGGGATGTCAGGGCGAAGTGGGAGTGGCTTGCGCCATGGCCGCCGGCGCCGCCAATCAGCTGTTTGGCGGAAGCCCCGCGCAGGTGGAATACGCAGCTGAAATGGGTCTCGAGCACCATCTCGGCATGACCTGCGACCCCGTGTGCGGGCTGGTGCAGATCCCGTGCATCGAGCGCAACGCCTACGCCGCCGCCCGAGCCCTCGATGCCAACCTCTACTCCGCTTTCACCGATGGCGAACACCGTGTGTCGTTCGACCGCGTGGTGGATGTGATGAAGCAAACCGGACACGACCTCCCCTCCATTTACAAGGAGACTGGCGAAGGCGGATTGGCCCGCACATGGCAGGCTCCCTCCGCTCGCTCCGTGCGTCAGAAAATCGCCGACGAGCTGGCCGCAAAAGCCAATATTCCAACCGACAACGGATGATTGCGCAGCAAATAGATGCCAAATAATTTGCGCATTGGAATAAAAAACCGTACCTTTGTCACAGAACATAAATGAAAAGCCAACGCTTTTCACTCTACGTTGGGGTCCCTGGCAACGCTCGGGATTCCAAAATTTTTCAATAGTATCAACAAACTAAAACCACATATTATGCCAATCACTTACATGACCAAGGAAGGCTACAAAAAGAAAATGGAAGAGATAGCCTACCTCGAATCTGTGAAACGACCCGAAATATCCCGAGCCATCGCCGAAGCCCGCGACAAAGGCGACCTTTCGGAAAACTCTGAATACGATGCAGCAAAAGAAGCCCAAGGTATGCTCGAGATGAAAATCTCTCAGCTCAAAGACCTCGTGGCAAGCGCCCGCATCATCGACGACAGCAACCTCAACACCGAGGAAGTGCAGATACTCAACCGCGTGAAAATCCGCAACACCGCCAACGGCATGACTATGGAATACACCATCGTAGCCGACTCCGAGGCCAACCTCAAGGAGAAGAAAATCGGCACCTCCACCCCCATCGCCCAGGGTCTGCTCGGACACAAACTCGGCGAAGTGGTAGAGATCAAAGTGCCCGCCGGAATGATGAAATTTGAAATCGTTGAAATAGCTTTCTGACCATGCCCACCATTTTTTCACGCATCATAGCCGGAGAGATCCCGTGCTACAAGATTGCCGAAAACGATAAGTTTTTCGCTTTTCTTGACATCAACCCGGTGGCTCCCGGACACACACTCATCGTACCCAAAAAGGAGAACGACTATATTTTCAACATCGACGATGATGATTTCCAGGCCATGCACCTTTTTGCCAAACGTGTGGCCACAGGTCTCAAGGAAGCGATGCCGTGCAAGCGCATCGGTGTGGCAGTGATTGGCCTCGAAGTGCCCCATGCCCACATCCACCTCATCCCCATCACCACTGAGGCCGACATGGATTTCCACCACAAGCTCACTCTTCCCGCCGAGCAGATGCAGGAGATTGCAGCGAAAGTGAGCGAAGCCGTGGCAAGACACCTCTGACCCCCTCCTCTACTCCCAACCGTATCGAGATGCTGCTGACATTCATTGTCAGGCAGCATCTTTTTTTTTTAATTATACCACAGCAAGAAAAAAAACAAATCACAATAGCACATTGTTATAAATCAGTAAAGACTCAACCACCTAACTAAAACATATTACACGATGACCAACACCCCCATGCCCGTCAATCCCAAAGGCGGCAAACTTAAAGGTGTACGTGGACAGCTCCTCACCTTCAAGGCCGACCCCTTTCTCAACAACGAACAAGAGTGCTATGACTACTTCACCGATGCATTGGTCGTGATGCAGGACGGCCATATCCTTGAAGTTGGCAACTACAGCGATGTCAAGCCCAAATACCCCAAGCTCGGAGAAGCCGACATTGACACCTACACCGACTCCATCATAATGCCCGGCTTCATTGACTGCCACGTGCATTATGTGCAAAGCCCGATGATCGGCTCGTTTGGCGACACCCTCCTCAAATGGCTCGACGAGTACACTTTCCCCACCGAAAGCAAATTCAAAGACAAGAAATTTGCCGACGAGGTGGCTCATGAGTTCTTCAAACAGCTTCTTGAGCAAGGCACCACCACAGCCAACGTGTTTGCCACCACCTTTGAAACCTCCGTGAACGCATTCTTTGAGGAGAGCGAGCGCTACAACACCCGCATGATCAGCGGCAAAGTGCTCCAGGACCGCAATCTCCCCGATTCCCTCAAAGACCCCGACACCGATCAGTCGATTGTCATTGCCGAAAAGCTTCTCAAGAAATGGCACCACCGCGGACGCCAGCTCTACGCTGTGATTCCGCGATTTGCTCCCACCTCCACCCCCAGGCAGCTGCAGCTCGCCGGCGAGCTGTATCAGCGCTACATTGACCAGGGTGTGTACATGCACACCCATCTCGACGAGGTGCAGAGCGAAATCGACTGGGTAACCCAGCTCTTCCCCGACCAGCCCAACTACACCGAAGTTTACAAGCATTTCGGACTTGTGGACAAACGCTCCATCATGGCCCATTGCTGTATTGTGCGCGAAGAGGAGTGGGACATTCTCCACAAATGCCAGTGCGGCGTGGCACACTGTCCGAGCAGCAACCTGTTTTTGGGCGATGGCGAATTCAAATATTGGGAAGCAAAGGAGCAGAGCCGTCCCGTGCGCGTAGGTATGGGCACTGATGTGGGCGGTGGCACCAACTTCTCCATACCCCGACAGCTCAACGAAGCCTACAAGGTGGCTATGCTCAATATGAAAAATCTTGATGCAGTCAAGAGCTTCTATCTCGCCACACGCGGTGGCGCCGAAGCCCTCCATCTCGAGAACACCATCGGCAGCATCGCACCCGGCTACGAAGCCGACATGGCTGTGATTGACCTCAAGCCATCGGAATTCGCCACTTGGCGCATGAAATTCACCAACTCCATCTTCGAGAAACTGTTTGTAATCATGACCCTCGGCCTCAACAACATCAACAAGGCCACATACGTGGCAGGCAACAAGGTATATGACCGCAACCGCAACAAGAAATGGATGTATGCCGACGAATTCAAGAAGTAACGACACAATCCTCAATTATCAATAACCGCCCGGCGGGTCCCTCTCTCCCGGGGTCCGCCGGCCAAACACCTTTTCAACTATGACCGACTCCAAATCAAAACTCGTGCCAGCCAAATACCGTTTGGGAGGCCCGATGGCATGGTGGGTATGGATCCTCGCCACGATATTCGTGATATACCTGTTCAACATCCAAACCTCTTTTTCCGATGTGCAGGGCGACATTCAGCAGAAACTCAACCTTGATGTAACCCACCTCACCCTCATCGCCGGCACATATACATGGGCCTTCGCGATATTCCAGTTCTTCGGCGGCGCATTCCTCGACTGCTTCGGCTCTCGCCGCGTGATGATTCCCGCATTCATCTTCGTCACCGCAGGCGTGCTGCTCTACGGATTGGCCGACAGCTATGTGATGATTCTCCTTGCCCAGGTACTGATGGCCCTCGGCGCATGCTGCGGTTTCGTCGGCGCCGGCTACATCGGCGGTGTATGGTTCGGCATGGCCGCCTATGGCACCATGTTTGGCTATGTGCAGACCCTCTCGTCGGTAGGCTCAGCCGTGCAGCAGCCTGTCATTGAATGGCTTCTGAGCAAGATGAGCTACAACGCCATGTTCATCGGCATGGGCGTGATCGGCGTGGTGCTCGTGATTCTCGCCTTCATCTATATGCGCAACCCCGAGCCGGTGCCTGTGACCCGCAACCCGTTCAAAGTGGTGGGCAACAACCTGCTCCAGATCTTCAAGAAACCGCAGATGTGGATTGCCGCCGTTTGGGGTGGCATCATCTTCGGCCTCAACCTTGCACTCGGAGTGGTATGGACTCCGGAAATATTTGAAGCCCAAGGCTATGACAACGGTTATATCGGAACAGCCCTCCTTTGGCTCGGCCTCGCCGCAGGTTCCTGCTTCTGGCCCCAGTGGAGCAACCGCATCCACAGCCGCAAAATCCCCAGCATCATCGGTGCTCTGATGATGATAGTAGGTCTCGCCCTCGTGGTTTTCGTATCAATGCCCATGTGGCTTATGGTGGTGATGATGTTCATCATCGGTATGGGCGCCACTGCCCACATGCTCGCCTTCTCGGTGGGTGGTGATGTGGCAGGCGGCCCGCTCGTCGGCACCTCCAGCGCATTCCTCAACGGCATCATGTTCATCTTCGGCGGACTGCTGCAGAACATCCCCTCAGCTCTCCGCAGCGACGGCTACAGCTTTGAAGGTATGTTCACGCCTTTCATCATCGCCGCAGTCATAGCCCTCATATTCATCTTCATTCAGAAAGAAACTGCACCCAAAAACTAATTGACAGCAGCAATTCAGAACAACTTCTGAAGCCACCGCGCCGGCACCCCGCCGGTGCGGTTTTGCTTTTTATCCGCTTCGGCACAAACCATTAATGCAACAGCGTCTCCACACTGAATATCAATCTCTTGCCACAAACGCTATGGGCTGAATAGTTATTCTAAACCGTATAGCCGAGCAGGTCGAGAATCAACGGGGCGAGGAGGGCTGTGAGAACGCCATTGAGGGTCAAACCGATGGAGGAGAACGCGCCATATCGCTCGCTGACTTCCATGGCTGCGGCTGTGCCCACGGCATGGGAGGCTGTGCCGATCGACAATCCCCCGGCTATAGGCGAATGTATATGGCTCATCTTCACTATCCTGAACCCGGCCATGCTGCCGAAAATTCCGGTGGCCACCACAACGGCGGCTGTGAGCGGCGGTATTCCTCCCACAGCCTGGGATATCTCCATGGCTATAGGTGTGGTCACGGCCTTGGGAGCCAAAGAGATTACAACCTCGCGGCTCGCACCGAAGAGCTCGGCCAACAGCACTACACTCACCACTCCGGCCACACATCCGGCCAACTCCGACAGCAGCAACGGCAACAGCTGGCGACGGATGGTGGACAGCTGCTTGTAGAGCGGCACCCCGAGAGCCACCACCGCCGGCTTGAGCCAGAAATCTATATAGTCGCCCCCCGCACGGTAGGTGTCGTAGTCAATGTCGCACATCATCAAAAAGCATATCATGGCGGCTATCGACAGTAGTATCGGATTGAGCAGCCTGATGCCGGTGCGGCGCTGCAACAGCTGCGCACCGAGATAGAACCCGAATGTGAGGGCGATGAGGAAATATTTGTTTTGCAGAAACTCCATCACTGCATCACCTCCTCTCTGCGATGCGATATGCGCGAAGATGCCTTTCGGGTAAGCTGATGCACCCACCCTGTGACACCGATTATCACCACCGTGCTCACCACAGTGGCGCATACTATCGGCACCCATTGGTCGGCCACAAGCCCCAGACAATTCATCAGCCCAATGCCGGCGGGCACGAAAAAGAATCCGAGATTGTGCACCAGAAATCCTGACAGACGGTCCACCCATTCGAGCTTCACTATGCCGCATTTCAAACTCGCGCACAGAAGCACCATCCCTATGATGCTCGACGGCACAGGCACACCGGTGAGCTTCACCACCAGTTCGCCCGCCACAAGGAAGGCGAACAGCACTCCAAATTGCAATATCATAAGCTGTGTATGTGTAATTTCAGCGGCAAAGTTACCCATTATGTGCGAAATATTGCTACATTTGCAAATTATTATGAGCATATCCGACCCACATACCCCGACGCTCTACCTCCTGCCGGTGCCTTTGAGTGACACCGACCCTGCACAGGTGATGCCCCCCAACTGCATAGAGGTGGCATGCACGGTGAAGCATTTCATTGTGGAGAATATTCGCAGCGCACGCCGTTTTCTCAAACGGTGCAGCCGCGACATTAACATCGACTCGCTCACATTCAGCGTGCTCGACGAGCACACCGACCCCGCCGATGTGGCCGCCATGCTTGAGCCTATGGCTCAGGGATATGACATGGCCGTGGTGAGCGAGGCCGGATGTCCTGCCGTGGCCGACCCCGGAGCTCTTGCCGTGGCACGCGCTCAGGAGCTGGGCTACAGAGTGGATCCGCTCATAGGCCCCTCCAGCATCCTGCTGGCGCTGATGGCCTCGGGGTTCAACGGTCAGTCGTTCGCCTTTGCCGGCTACCTCCCCGTGGAGTCCGGAGCACGCACCGCCAAGCTCCGCGAAATGGAGCGGCGCATCACCCGCGAGCATCAGACCCAGATATTTATTGAAACACCGTATCGCAACAACAAGCTCATTGCCGAACTCTGCCGCATACTCCCCCCTGAGATGAAGCTGTGTGTGGCTTCCGACATCACCGGCGAGCGGCAAAGCATCCTCACACGCCCTCTCCGACGATGGGCCAAGGAACACTACGACTACGGCAAAACACCAACCATATTTTTGCTCTTTTCGTAGATGGCACGCAGAAAACTGAAAATCAACACCGCGCAGCCCGGCCTGTTTGACCTGTTCGCTGACAACAACTCTATCCCGGAAAGCACCGCCAAAGGGATACACGACTTTGTGGTCAACTCCGCCAGAAAAGCAGCCACGCCTCCCGCAGCTGCCTCCGCCGACATCGTGGAGCCATTGTCGCCCGACTCGCTCTCCAAGGCTGACACCATACGCTTCATCAGCTTTGGCAGCGGCAGCTCCGGCAATTGCGCCTACATCGGCGACAGCTCCTGCGGCATCCTCATCGACGCAGGCGTTGACAACAAGCGTCTGCTCGAGGAGCTAAGCCGCAACGGGCTATCCATCAACAACATCAAAGGTATCCTCCTCACCCACGACCATAGCGACCATGTGAGATACGTGTATGCCATCGTGCGCAAACACACCCATATCGGCATATATTGCACCCCAAAAACCCTCAACGGTCTGCTCCGGCGGCACAGCATCTCCCGACGCATCAAGGACTACCATAAGCCGCTGTACAAGGAGTTCCCGTTCAAGATTGGCGATTTTGAAATCACAGCTTTCGATGTGAGCCACGATGGCACCGACAACTGCGGCTACTTCATCACCCATGGCTCCCACAAATTTGCCGTGGCCACCGACCTCGGATGTATCACCGACCGTGTGGACCACTATATGCGCCAGGCTCAATATATCATGATTGAGAGCAACTACGACCGCTATATGCTCGACCACGGCCCTTACCCGCTCTACCTGCGAGCCCGGATAGCCGCCGAGCGCGGACACCTCGACAACACGGTGACGGCCAACTTCCTCAAGCAGATTTTCAGCCCAGCGCTCCGCTATGTGTTCCTCTGCCACCTCAGCCACGACAACAACACCCCCGAGATAGCGCTGCAAACTGTCCGCACCGCCCTCACCGAGGCCGGCGCGCCGAGAGTGGGCGACGGCTCCGACCCGAGGCTACAGAACAACGGAGGCACCGAGCTTATCGCGCTGCCGCGCTTCGACTCCTCCCCACTCTTCACTTTCCGTCTTGACTGAGGAAAGAAGTGGACAGCGACCTTCAAAACGCACACAAAAGCCATTAATTAACAACTATTTAGCCGACACAGGCAAATAAATCATCAATTGAACGTAAGCTTTTGCAAAAAAACATTTATATTTGCAAAAACTACTTCAATACGCCCTTTAATCCCTTAAAATACACTCCCATGAAAACAGATAATAATATGAAAAGGATAATGACGATTATAGCCGTTGCGCTGATGTGTGTGGCGGTGGCGCGGGCAGAGGATGAGTTTGTGCCGCAGATGGAGTGTATCGATGGCATTTGGTATGAGACTTTCATGCCGTCAAAAGAGACAGTTCCCTCAAACCACCCCGGAGAAAGAAAAAATTGCGCCGAAGTGCTGGGTGTGGGTGCCGGTGAGGTGTTTGCTCGCGTATGCCGTAATGAGGAGGAGGAGATTGTGCCAATCAGTTCGGATCTCACAATTCCAAGCCATGTAACAATCGGAGGTATGGAGTATGAGGTGATAGCTACCGGCAAATATTCACTTGGGAAAATTACTAACGGTGCTACCGTTACATTGCCCTCCACAATCAAGTTGATTGGTTCCGGCTCAGTATGGGCTAATCATGAATATCTCAATATGGGACAAGTGGAATTTGATGAAGCGTATGTTAAGATTCCTGAATCTATTATTGTCGTTGAATCGCTTTGTTTCTTTGGGTTAAAATCAAAGCATGATGTTTATCTACCCAAAGTGAGCTGTTGGATGTCAGCTCATTAGGCAGCTTAACAGTTTCAAAGCTGACATTAGGGCCAAAGTTGACAGCCATGAGAGACTATTGCATTCCAGTAGTTGAGGAACTGGTGTTTGCGGACGGAGATGAAGACGCTACACGATGGGATGCCTTCGGGATAGAAAAGGGTCACACTTATCTTTGTCCGGATGCTATTTGTTCTACTAATTTAAAAGAACTCAGATTGCCAAAGTGGGAAAAATTGGAGTTGTGTGATTGTTTTATCTCATACAACAAATCCTTGGAGCGCATTATTTTTCCGGAAATCAAACTGATTACGTACGGTTTTGGGTTGACCTACAAGGGTATTGACACTTCGATATTTTATGGATATTTTATTGAAGAATGTCCGAATTTGAGGGAAGTGGTATCTCTTGGAGAAACGCCTCCGCAGATGAATGTCGGATCCAATTATTTCAACAAGGGCTTTTATGAAGGTACAAGCGGCGAGTTTGAGTTCATGGACAATATAGATGATTGTGTGCTGAAGGTGCCGGCGGGAAGCGAGGAGCTGTATCGCGCCGACCCGGTTTGGGGCAAGTTCAAGACCATATACGGGTTTGAGAACGGCGACTACACTTCCATCGTTATGCCCGAAGTTGCTGCTCCGGAGGCGGAAGCCGTGCCTGTATATCACAACCTACAGGGGATAAAAGTAGAGCACCCTGTGTGCGGTCAGCTCTACATCCGCACTGTCGGCTCCCGCACCGACAAGGTGGTATATTAAGGGCACCTTCGACTGATGAACTCCGTTTCCATCTGCCACCAGTCGATGGGGGCCGGAGGCTCAGGCCATGAGGCGAGGCGGGCCTCAAACCACCTCTTCCACCGGGGATAATACAGTCCGCGGAGCAAACCGGCCCATTCGCGGTGGGCATAGTCGTGCAGGCCACCTTTGTCGGAAGCCTCGCGGCCTCCCCAGGTGGTGACAAGAGTCAGAGCGTTGCGCTCATAAAGATCCTTATCAGCCTTCGACACACCGCAATTGCGCGCCGCCTCAGTCCAGCTGTCAAGCCTGAACGCCGGATGAGTGGCCAGCAGTGAATCCTGCTCTAAAATCAGCTTCAGAAACCGCTCCGCATTGATACGGTAGTCGGCACTGTCGCCGCGTGAGGCAGCATCTTTTATATCCGCCATAATGAGCCGCCCGCGCTCCGCGTTGGCCTGACGCTCCACATCCACAAGGTCGTAGCAAAAAGCCGGGTTTACCCCAAGCCTGCCCTCAGCCTTGCGGAGCATTTCGGCCGCCTTTATCACATCCTCCGAACGATAATACTCCTCGGAATTGGCCCAGGTGGAAGCCGACACAGGGTTCATGCACGGGCGCGCGCAGAACAGCGATTCAGTGGTGCCCTGCTGGCGATTATGGGCAGGAGCATTGAGGATTGATGAGCCGAGCAGCTTCCAGGCGTTGACAGCGTCATCGTTGCGCTCGCCGTAGCGCGCTGTGATGTAGTCGGCCAACCATTGGTCCACCTCCACATCCTCGCGCCACGGCAGCTCGCTGAGCAGCTCATACATCACGGAATTGTTCTCAATCCCCTCCATAGTCATCCCCGCGCCCTGCATCAGAGGATCGCCGAGCTGACTCCTGTATGCCAACGGAATATGGTGTAGCTTGCCGTGAAGCCCCACATTGCCGCCATAGTTGAGCAGCATGCACCACACCCGGGGATGATGGCCAAATCCCTCCTTGCGATACCACGGCGAACTGCTGTCGCCACACTGCGGCATCGATTCGGCAAAAAGGTCGAGCACCACCACATCCTCCGCCTCAAGCGAGTCGATGAGTGCCGTGCGGGGATTGTCCTGCCATGCCTGTATCACCCATTTGCTGCCCGGCGAGGCTTTTTGCGCCTCTCCGAGCAATGCCCGTCCGGCCGCCGGGAGGTCCACACCATCGGTGCTCCCGCCTTCATGAAACGGGTCCATGGCATAATAGCCCGACTTCCCCACAATATCTTTCTGAGCTTCGTAATATGCCCCGGCCACGCGGCTGAACGCAGTGTCGGTGGGTTGCAGAAACGCCGGGCGCACATACCCGAGCCACATTCCCGGGTCGGACACACTCAGGCCAAGCTCCCGGTCGGCATCCGCGGGAACCATACCAGAATATCCCGGAAGCACAGGGGTCATATCCATATCGCGCATCGCATCGGCCACAAACCGCCCGAGCCGCGCATCGCGCTCATACATGGCGTCGGACTGAGGCCCGCCCCACCCTTGCAGATTGTTCATCAGCCACCATGCCTGATAGGCCGGCCCGGCCACGAAACCGTCCACCTTGCCGGCGGGATATCCGAGATTGGTGAGCGTCTGCCGCCACACAGCGGCACTCCCCACCAGCATCAGCGGCATATTCACCCCGTGGAGAGCCATCCAGTCCACCTCCCGCTGCCACCGGGTATCGTCCCAGAACGGCATACTGTAGGAAAATGTGCAGTAGTTCAGATAGTAGCGCATCGGCACATTGGCAGTGCGCCGCTCCGCAATCTTCACAGCCGGCAGAGTGTCGGGCAGCACAGCCGAGCTTCGCTCCCAGCTTATCTGCACTCCGGCATGATATTTCAGATACCAATGCACGCCCATGGCCGCGCTCACCTTGTTGTTGGCGGTCACGCGGGGTTTGGCTCCCTGCTGCGACAGCTCGAAAAAATCGCTCCGCGATGGCTCTATCACCACCTCTATCTTATTGGAAAAACCATTGTCGATACGCTCCAGCAAAGGATCTATAACCCCGGCGCATACGGTGGATGCACACACCCCCGCAAAAGTCAGTAGCAAAAGTATCTGTTTCATGATTACCACAAAAATAATAAAAAAAGCCAACACATTTGGCATTTAACCACATTATACCTATTTTTGTGTATCATCAATTATCACGCAATGAATATACGACTCATATTTTCCGCAGCCCTCATCGCCGCATCCTCCGCCGCCTGGGCTTGCACCGGCCTCATCGCAGCCAAAGGTGCCACCACCGATGGCTCGGTTCTCGTGACTTACGCCGCCGACAGCCACACCCTCTACGGAGAGCTCTACCATCAACCCGCCGCCGACCATCCCAAAGGCTCCATGCGCAAGATTGTGGAGTGGGACACCGGCAAGCCGCTCGGCGAGATTCCCGAAGTGGCTCACACCTACGCCCGGATGGGCAACATGAACGAGCATGGCCTCTGTGTCACCGAAAGCACATGGGGCGGTCGCCACGAGCTCGCCGGATCCGGCATGATCGACTACGGCTCGTTGATTTTTTTGGCTCTCGAGCGCGCCAAAACCGCCCGCGAAGCCATCAATGTCATGACCGACCTCGTGCACAGGCACGGCTACGCCAGCGAGGGCGAATCGTTCACCATAGCCGACCCCAACGAGGTGTGGATCATGGAGATGATCGGCAAAGGCAAAACCGATAAAGGTGCCGTTTGGGTGGCCCGGCGTGTGCCCGACGACTGCATCGCCGGACATGCCAACCACAGCCGTATTCACAAATTCCCCCGCAACGACATCCGCAACACCATGTACTCCGACGATGTGGTGAGCTTCGCCAAAAAACAAGGATATTTCTCCGGCAACGATGACGACTTCAGCTTCTCACGCGCCTACGCCATTGCCGATGGCGGAGCACTCCGCGGGTGCGATGGCCGCGTGTGGTCGTTCTACAACAAATTCAACTCTTCCATGCAGCCCTATCTCGCATGGGTGCTCAAAGGCGAAGGCCCCGAGCTTCCACTTTGGGTGAAGCCCGACCGCAAGCTCAGTGCCAAAGATATGAAATGGATGATGCGCGACCATTTCGAGGACACACCCCTTGACATGACCAAGGATGTGGGTGCCGGCCCATACAAGGTGCCCTACCGCTGGCGTCCCCTCACCTACACAGTGGACTCCGTGGAGTACACACACGAACGCGCCATCGCCACACAGCAAACAGGCTTCTCGCTTGTGGCCCAGCTCAAGAACGACGCCCCCGAGCAGATGAAAGGTGTGCTGTGGTTCGGTGTGGACGATGCCAACACCTGCGTGTACCTTCCCGTTTACTGCTGCCTTGAGGAGGTGCCCCATCAGATTGCCGTGGGCAACGGTGACATGTACACACTGTCGTGGGATGCCGCTTTCTGGGTCACAAACTATGTGGCCAACCAAGCCTACAACCGCTACTCCCAGATGATTCCCGACATCCGCAAGGTGCAGTGCGCCATGGAAGACACCATCGAGGCCGAAGTGGCCACTCTCTATGCCGAAATCGGCGACATCGACCCCGAAATCGGCACCCGCCTGCTCAACGACCACACCGCCGACTGGGCCGAGAAATACACCAAACGCTACAAACAGCTCGGCGATTACCTCCTGGTGAAATATCTTGACGGCAACATCAAGAAGGAGCGCGACGGCGAGTTTGCCCGCAACGAATACGGCATGCCCGAATACCCCGAGTTTCCCGGATACGACGAGCGGTATTTCCGCTCCATAGCCACCGACCCCGACGGCGGCGAACGACTCAAACTGTTCATTCCCGATTAACTTCATCCGCCTTGCCATGAAAGAAGCCAACATAACTGTTCCGATTCTGTCGGCCCAATACTCCGAGCTAAGCGACATCGACCGCAAGCTCATCGACACCGCACGCGCCGCCACCGCACGTAGCTACGCCCCCTACAGCCATTTCCGCGTGGGTGCGGCTATCCTGCTCGACAACGGCGAAATCATTTCCGGCAGCAATCAGGAAAACGCTGCATTCCCCTCCGGACTCTGCGCCGAGCGCACTGCGGCATTCTACGCCCATTCGCGCTATCCGGAAGCCAAATTCAAAACCATCGCCGTGGCCGCCATCGGCACCGATGGCGCGGAGATTCCGGCCCCCATCGCTCCATGCGGTGCTTGCCGCCAGAGTCTGCTTGAATACGAAACACTCGCAGGCGAGGATGTGAAAGTGCTTCTGGCCGGACAGAGCGAGATTTTCATCGTGCCAAGCGTGCGCCACCTGCTTCCGGTCACTTTCAGCGAATTCTAAAAGAGTGCCGATGATTGACGCTTTCCTCAAATATCTGCGCAACGAGCTTGCCAAGTCCCCTGCCACTGTGGCGGCTTACGGCAGCGACCTCCGGCAATGGAGCGACTACGCCACCGCCGGTGGACGCTATCCACTTGAGCCTATGTCCACCGCCACCGACGATCTCCGCCTGTGGGTGGCATCGCTGGCTAAAAACGGATGCTCGCAGCGCACTATCCGAAGGAAAGTGCAGAGTCTCAGGGCTTTCTTCCATTTCCTGATGCTTCGCCACGGATTGAAGGAGAACCCTGCCGCAGAAATCGAGCCTGCCAAGCTGCCCAAAACCTTACCCGTCATTGTCCGTCCCGCCGAAACCGCCGCCGTGCTCAACGAGGAGATTGACCTCGGCGACTTCACCGAGGTGCGCAACCGCCTGATTGTGCTCATGATATACTCCACAGGCATGCGATGCTCCGAGGTTGTGGGTCTTAAAGATCTGAATGTTGACACCGCCAAGGGCGAACTAAAAGTGCTCGGTAAGCGTAATAAAGAAAGAATTATTCCTTTCGGCAACGAACTCACACAAATGATCAACACCTATCGTATGCTTCGCAACGACATCGCCGGCACTGACACAGAGCCGTTTTTCGTGCGCCCAGACGGCGAGCCGCTCTACCGCAAGCTGGTGTATGATGTGGTGCACAACGCCCTTGCCGGCACCGTTCACGCCTCGCGGCTGAGCCCTCATGTGCTCCGCCACTCGTTTGCCACCGATATGCTCAACAACGGCGCCAATCTCACCGCCGTACAGCAGCTGCTGGGACACAATTCTTTGGCCACCACGCAAATTTACACTCACGTGTCATACCGTGATATTTCAAATAATTATCAACTCGCACATCCCCGTGCACTAAAAAAAGGAGGTTAATATGGACGTAAGAATTCAAGCCATCCACTTCGACATCGCCGACAAACTCGTCAGCTTCATCAACAAAAAAGCAGAGCGTCTCGCACGCCACAATGTTAATATATCCACCGTGGATGTGACTCTCAAAGTTGTGAAACCCGAAACCGCCATGAACAAAGAGGCTGTGGTGAAAGTGACAGCTCCACAGGAAGAGTATGTTGCCACAAAAACCGCCAATTCGTTTGAAGAGGCTATCGACCTTTGCCTCGAGGCCATTGAGCGGCAGATGGAAAAGAAAAAAGACCAGAAATAAGAGATTGGCTCAATCTCTTATGGCGGCGGACCCCAAAAGGCCCGCCGCTTTTTATTACGTTAATACGATTTAGCATTATCCGAATTATTCGTATCTTTGTAAGCTTATTTTGACATCAAGACACCTAACGATATGAAAATTCGCTTAAATCTATGGATAGCTGCCGCTTGCGCCTTCACCTATGCCAGCGGCCTCGCTGAGATTCCCGCAGGATATTATGACTCCTGCGAAGGCAAATCAGGAAAAGCTCTGCTGCAGGCTCTGCACGACAAGATTTCAAGTCACACCAATGTGGGCTACGATGGACTCTGGAACGTGTATGATGAGTCGGATGTTCATGCCGACGGTTCATTATGGGACATCTACACCACCAAAAATTGGGGCAGCAACTACAAGCAATGTGGCAACTACAAGCTGATCGGTGACTGCGTCAACCGCGAACACTCCCTCCCCAAAAGCTGGTGGGGCGGCGGAAAGAGTGCCCAGTATTCCGATGCGTTCCACCTCTACCCCACCGACGGCAGAGTCAACGGCCAACGCTCCAACTACCCCTACGGTGAGTGCGCCAACGGCACCCGACTCCCCAACAACGGCAATGTGCAGGCCCTCGGACGACTCGGAAACAGCACTTTCAGCGGCTATTCCGGCCAGGTGTTCGAGCCCGACGACCAATACAAAGGCGACCTCGCCCGTTCCTATTTCTATATGGCCGCGTGCTACAACTCCATCATTTCGGGTTGGACTTCCGGCAACGGCAACCAGTTTTTTGCCGGCAACAACTACCCGGTGTTCAAATCATGGGCGCAGGAGCTCCTCCTCAAATGGACCCGCAACGATGAGGTGAGCCAGAAAGAGATTGACCGCAACGACGCCATCTACAAACATCAGCGCAACCGCAACCCGTTTATCGACCACCCTGAGATGGCCGAGCATATATGGGGCTCCAAGCAAAACGAGCCCTGGACTGCCAACCCGGTGAAAACACCGGAAATCACCGCACCTGCCAATGGATCGGAGCTCAACATCGGCTATGCCGCCGTGGGGTACCCACGCACCGTTGACCTGCGCGTCAAAGGCGTCAACCTCACCGACAATGTCACCCTCACCGCCACCGGACTCTTCTCCGTAAGCCCCACATCTCTCACTGCCACCCAGGCCAACAACGGCGCGAACATAAGCATCTCCATTCTTGGCCAGAATGAGGGCACAGCCGAGGGGATGTTGACCATCCGCTCCGGCGAAGCGGTGAGCAGAATCGACCTCACAGCCGAACTGATTGACGGGCTGCCGGTATCCATCACCAATGTCACAAGCAACGGATTCAATGTCAACTGGATCAATCTTGATGATGCGGCCACCGACTATACCGTCCACGTAAAGCAAGGCGGCGCATACGTGCCAACCTACCCCGTTAACGTATCTTCGGCTAAAGAAACTTACCTCGCATACACACTCGACCCACTTACCACCTACACCGTTCAGGTGACCACCCCCAACGTGGAGTCGTCAATCCTCTCCGTCACCACCGCCGATGTGGTGCCGAGCATCCTGCTGCTGTTTGACGGTGACCTTGACTTCTTCACCGAACCGGGCACTCCCTCCGAACCCGCCGAGATTCTGATGGATGTGGAGAATGTGGCACAGGACATAGTGGTGAGTGTTGATGCTCCGTTCGAGCTTTCGAGCGACAAATCGGCCTGGAGCCGTTCTATAACCCTCGACCCCGAGGAAGACAGGTTCTACCTGCGCGTCAACAGTGCCGGCACCGGCGAATACTCCACCTTCATCACCTGTACTGCAGGAACATACAGCAACGATGATGCCGAGGCAACAGCCACCGTGGCCGAAGCCACCTCGTTCATCGAGGACTGGGAGGTTGAGAACATTGGCAAGAGCGTGCCGTGCTACTCCTCCACCACCTTCCAAGGCAACGCTTGCCGCTGGGCCGTGTCCGACGCAGGGTTTGGCAACAAAGGCGAGCTCAACAGCACCATGGCCCTCCGCTTCGGCAAGGACGCCACTTCCACCCTCACCATGGACGAGGATAAGGTGGGCGGCATCGGCACTGTGTCGTTTGAAGCCGCCAAATGGAGCAGCTCAGAAGCCACCGCCACCTTCGATTTGGAATACTCCACCAATCATGGCTCATCGTGGACCTCTGCCGCCACCATAAGCATTGACTCCTCCGATCCCGAAACAATCAGCGTGCCCGTCAACATTTCGGGCAACGCACGCATCCGCCTGCGCCAGAGCAGCGGCAAACGATGGCTCGTGGACAACATCGCCATCTCCAACTACTCCGGCACCGGCGCCGTGATGGAGCTTGAATATCACTCCTGGGATGCTTATTGCCGCAACGGCAAACTGGTGGTCGAGAGCCGCGACAGCAACCTGCCGGTGGCTGTATATGGCATGGACGGTCTAACCTGGGTCAACGAAACCATCGCCCCCGGCACCGCCGAATACTCCCTGCCCAAAGGGCTGTATGTGGTGGTGGGCAACGATTACACCCGCCGCGTGGTGGTAAAATGATGTGGCGAAATGATTTGCCTATATCTGTGATTCTTTGTAATTTTGCGACAATAAAAAAACACCTGAAGCATGAATATATCATATAACTGGCTGAAGCAATATATCAACTTCACTCTCACTCCCGACGAACTCGCCGCCGCCCTCACTTCCATAGGGCTTGAAGTGGGCACTGTCGAAGAAGTGGAGAGCATCCGCGGTGGTCTCAAAGGACTCGTGGTAGGCCATGTGCTCACCTGCATCGAGCACCCCGACAGCGACCATCTCCATATCACCACCGTGGACCTCGGCGACGGCCAACCCACACAGATTGTGTGCGGAGCTCCCAACGTGGCCGCCGGACAGAAGGTGATTGTGGCCACCGTCGGCACCACATTGTATGACGGTGACAAAGAATTCAAAATCAAGAAATCAAAAATCCGCGGCACCGAGAGCTTCGGCATGATTTGCGCCGAAGACGAAATAGGTGTCGGCGCTTCCCACGACGGCATTATGGTGCTTCCGGAAGACACCAAACCCGGCACACCGGCCGCCGAATATTTCGGACTCACCTCCGACTGGCTCATTGAGGTGGACCTCACACCCAACCGTGTTGATGCCGCCAGCCATTTCGGTGTGGCACGCGACCTCCACGCATGGTTGAAGCAGCACGCCACACCGTCGCCGCTGCAGTTGCCGCAGGTGGAGACTTTCGCCGCCGACCGCACCGACGGAGCTGTAAGCGTGGTGGTGGAAAACCCCGAGCTCTGTCCTCGCTACAGTGGCCTCACCATCCGCGGTGTGAAAGTCACAGAAAGTCCCAAATGGCTCCGTGACCGCCTCACAGCCATCGGCCAGCGTCCCATCAACGCTGTGGTCGATGTGACCAACTATATCCTCAACGGCATCGGCCAGCCCCTCCACTGCTTTGACCTCGCAAAGGTGGATGGCGAAAAAATCGTGGTGAAAACCTGCGCCCAAGGCACACCGTTCACCACACTCGACGGTGTGGAGCACCACCTTGACGAACGCGACCTCATGATCTGCTCGGCCTCCAAGCCTATGTGCATCGCCGGAGTGTTCGGCGGACTTGACTCAGGCGTCACCATGGAGTCAACCGACATCTTCCTTGAAAGCGCCTACTTCCAGCCCACCACCGTGCGCCGCTCCGCACGCCGCCATGGATTGAGCACCGACGCCTCGTTCCGCTACGAACGCGGCACCGACCCCAACATCACCCTCTATGCACTCAAGCTCGCCGCCCTGATGATCAAGGAGATATGCGGCGGTGAAATCTGCGGCAACCCGGTGGATGTGAAAGCCAAGGAGTTTGACCCGTTCAAGGTAGAGCTCACTTACGGCTACATCAACAGCCTCATCGGCAAAGAGATACCCAAGCACACCGTCCACAGTATTCTCGAATCGCTCCAGATTGCCATCACCCCCGAATCCGACGACACCACCATGCACCTCCTCGTGCCCACCTACCGCGTGGATGTGCAGCGCCCGTGCGATGTGGTCGAGGACCTGCTCCGTATCTATGGCTACAACAATGTGGAAATATCCACCACTGTACACTCCTCATTGAGCTACAAATCGCCCACCGATATCAACTGCGAACTGCGCACCCTCATCTCCGAGCAGCTCACCGCCTGCGGATTCAACGAGATTCTCAACAACTCCCTCACCGCAGAGGCTTATTATATCGACTCCACGATCTACCCCATCAACACCTGCGTGCGACTGCTCAACCCGCTGAGCAACGAGCTTTGCCTCATGCGCCGCACCCTCCTCTACGGTGGCCTCGAGTCGATAGCCCACAATATCAACCGCAAGCTCCCCGACCTGCTGATGTATGAGTTTGGCAATGTGTATAAACTCAATCCGCAGGCCGAAAGCACAGCCGAAGCACCCCTCGCCCCCTACTCCGAAGAAGCACGCCTCGGCATCTGGCTCACCGGCAGTCTCCGCCCCGCATCGTGGCTCCGTCCCGCCGATGAAGCCGGCATCTACGACCTCAAGGCAGTGGTGGCCAATATCTTCACCCGCCTTGGCATCAACCCCGCCGAGCTGAAATACACCGTCGAGGCCCCCGATGAAATATTCGCCGCCTCCCTCGCCATTGCATCCCGCTCCGGCAAGGAACTGGGACGGCTGGGCATACTCAGCAAGGGCGTCCTCAAGATGTGCGGCATCAAGCAGCCTGTGTGCTACGCCTCGCTCCGATGGGACGACCTCGTGAAAATGGCCATCAAGCACAAGGTGACCTACACACCCCTACCCAAAACCCACCCCGTGAAGCGCGACCTCGCACTCCTCATCGACAACAATGTCACAATGGCGCAGATTGAAGCCACTGTGCGCGAGAGCGAACGCAAGCTCCTCAAAAACGTGGCCCTTTTCGATGCATACCAGGGCGACAAGCTCCCCGAAGGAAAGAAATCCTACGCCATCAGCATCACCCTCCAGGATGACGAAAAGACCCTTCAGGACAAACAGATTGAAGCCGTAATGGCCAAAATCACAACTAACCTCACCAAAAAACTTGGTGCCCAACTTCGTTAATCAATCTACAATAATAATTCAAAAACCAATCAAACAACTTCGATATGGGAAGAGCTTTTGAATACCGCAAAGCCAGAAAGCTGAAACGCTGGGGCAACATGAGCCGCACATTCACCCGCATTGGCAAAGAAATAACCATTGCCGCCAAAGCCGGTGGTCCCGACCCAAGCACCAACCCTCGCCTACGCGCACTCATGCAGAACGCCAAGGCTGCCAATATGCCTAAGGACACTGTGGAACGCGCCATCAAGAAAGCCACCGACAAGGATGCCGGCGACTACAAGGAAATCACCTACGAGGGATACGGCCCCTTCGGCATAGCCATTTTCGTGGAAGCTGCCACCGACAACAACACACGCACCGTGGCCAACGTGCGCTCCTACTTCACCAAGCACGGCGGCTCGCTCGGCACACAAGGCTCTCTCACTTTCCTCTTTGACCACAAAGCAGTGTTCAAAATCAAACCCAAAGATGGCATCAGCCTCGAAGATCTCGAGCTTGAGCTCATTGACTACGGTGTGGACGAGCTGATTGACGATGTGGACGAGGAAGGAAACGAAACCATCATGCTCTACGGCGGATTTGAGGACTACTCCTCCATACAGACCTACCTGGAGCAGAACGGCTTTGAAATCGTATCTTCCGAATTCGAGCGCATCCCCAACGATGTGAAGGAAGTCACCGAGGAACAGCGTGCCGCCATTGAAAAACTCCTTGACAAGCTTGAGGACGACGAAGATGTGCAGAACGTGTTCCACAACATGAAGGAAGCTGAGGAATAATCCCTGTCAACACCTTATACAAATGGAGCGATGCCCGAGGCACCGCTCCATTTTATTTTTTACGCCAAGCATCTGTCAATACACAATCTTGCTCACCGTGGCACCGGTACGCCGGATATAAACACCGCCCTTCACCGGATTCTGCACTTCCATCCCCTGCAGATTGTAATAAACCGGGAATCCATTGTCAACAGACTCTCCCACCGGAGCAACGACAGATGTATAATCGCCACCTTCAAATCCGCATATATTCCTGAATTTGCCCCAGATGGGATGCATCTTGTACAGCTCCTCGCTCCCCGCCGGAACTTTCAGCACACATTGGTCATTATTGTCCGTGATATTGAACTCGGTAGCCTCTGAAAAGGTATAACTGTCAATAAGTTCAAGATTAGTGATTTCAGGCGGAACCGTTCCCAGACACACCACTTCGCGAAATTTTGGCCCGACTTCAATCCAATATCCCTTAATTGGAATTATTAACGACAGCTCCGTCATGGCAGCAGCTCCGGCATACGTTATCTCATCAACTTCAGGAAACACCACACGGACAAGATTGTCGCCTTTTGGCACAAAACAATCGCTGATATACATACTGTTTCTGCGCGGCAACTTTAGCTCTGTCAATGATTTGCAGCCAAACGATCTCCAAAGCAGACGCAAAGGCTCATCCGGCTCCCCCTCTTCAAATATCAAATCACATACATTGGCTCCAAACGCTGGATAACCCAATTTTGACACCCGGGGACCAATAGTGATTCTCCGGACATTCGACTCCGTAAACGCATAAGGGCCAATAGTTCTAATATTGGGCAGGTATATATTTTCCGGCAAAGTAACATAATAAAACGAGTAGCGCATGGCATGCTCCAAAGATTGAGGTATATAATCCATTACTGCGCCACTCGAGTAACCCTCAATAGTCTCAAGGCCTTCCGGCAAACAGATTTTTTGGCCTTCACGCAGCCATTCATACCCCCAGTAGCAAGTCACCGGATACTCAACATTGTTGTATTCCACTGACTCCTTGACAACAATCGTACCGGCAGAAGACTGTGCAGGATCAGCCGGAGATGTAGCGATTGCGTAATGCTCACTCTCAAGAATATAGTACCTCACACCATCTTCTACAATATATGGCATCTCGGCCCGACACACTAACGAAGCCAACGCCAAAACAAAAACAAATGCAATTCTTTTCATGACTTTCTTATTTTGAAACATATATTTTTAAACTTGCACGTGGAGTGCCTCCTACCATGAGATAAGCAATCATTACACCTCCATCACATCTCATTTGTATGGTATTCTTTACATCAGTAATTGTTCTATCTAAAGGCCAGCTTGATATTGGTCTGCCAGTTAAAGGATCTACTATATACATTTCAACAGATCCGCTGTTCGCATCAACTTTGGAAAGATAATATTCAATTTCAACGCCTCCCATTCGTGTATCTTTATACCCAAGAATAGAGGTACCTTTATTCGGTTCATCTTGAATTACACCGAAATATCTTTCACCCAAATCAATATAAGGCACATCTTTAGATGAATACACGACTACATCAACATATTTTGCGCCCCCATTTTCCGCTGTAAAATAGGATGCCTCATTCCCATAATATAAATTGCTTTTATTACTTATTGGATCATAAAAAGCGATATAAGCATTTCCATCATGAATATAAACATTTGTACCCTGATTACCACGATTTACTTCTATGCCATCCAACACTTGTGGATATTCTGCATAATAATACATTGATGGATCTCCAAAGAGATGATATATGTATTTACAATAAAGCATCGTTTTGGATTTTTCTGACGGATTTGTATATCTCATACCTTTCAATGCAAAATCAAGTGTCATACCTAATTGTCTGAATGGACCATCAATCTTAAGATTTGATGCATCAATATAAAAACTATTGCTTAATCCTGAACTGTTACCAATACTACCAGTAAGAGAAAAGGACGGTTTGTGCCAAATTGCATTGATCAACAGAGACGCAAATTTTTCTTGATATCCGAAAAAACCATAACTTGTAGCAGCAAACGCCGCCATTGAACCACCATTTCGTTTTGTCAAAAAATCCCGCACTAAACACGGATATTTGCTATGATTCCCACTAAGACAACAAATACTGAGAAGCAACGGAAGCTTTTCGTAATTATTCATTTTTCTTATTTCAGTGGTCTCAAAAGCTTCGTTGTTTCCATATCCCCACGCTCCATAACCTCCATGACCAACAAACATCAAATAGGATATACCTGAGTTTACTGAATTAACCACACTATCGGGAGTTGCATTCCATTTGAATCGATCATACTTCAATTCATTCGAGAATGGAGCGGATTTAGTATACCAGTTATTCCACGCTGACGGCCAATATTTTAAATTTTCAGTATTCAATGTATAAAATCTATCAATATTAAAATCGTAGTATTTCGTCAAATAGTCCCTTACATCCTCACACGTTCTCACAAATATTCCATCCTCCATACCATCATGTTCATCATGTACACCGTCCTCAAAAAATGAGAAATGTGAACCTCTACCATAGAAGTTTTCATCAGTTGGAGGAGATTGCTCATACCAAATTGTTTTATCTATAATTGTTTGCAAATCGTAAACATTATTAACAGGCCAACGACCGCGATATAATTCAGGATATGTATCTGAATCACCATCCATACATGTATATGAGAAATCAGAAAGACAAAAATCGCCATCAGGCATACCTGCGATTGGATAAACAGTCGCACTATCAGCCGGGACAATACTGTGATCTCCCACTATCAGTAAGTATAAATTCTCCTTATTTTTAGTGTATTCATTCCTTATTCTTTCTTTGACTTTATCAGCACTCCAATTCTCATCATATAGCTCTACTACATTATATCCCATACGTTTTTTCCACAGCACAAATTCTTGCAATGTTTCCTTAAACCCGGGTATGGACAGAATCAAATATCCATTACTAACACTCTTGCTACTGCCCGGCTCTCTAATACGCATTTGGGAATTTGCTTCTCCAAGATACAATTCATGAGAACAGTTAGGATTAAGCATTGACTTGGGTTCGAAGTAAATATCAGAAATTGAACAATTTGAGCCATAACTGATTTTAAATTTCAAATCCGTATAGACCCTTACGACCTTGTTCATATAATCATATTTAACAGGATTTATCTCCACTTCAATTATTTTTTGCTCTCTATATACTTGCATTGGTAGCAAACTACATTCTCTATCCGGCCAAAACCCTGAGTAAGGTTGAATCGGATTGACATTTGAGATAGAATATTTTACCGTATCGCACAATAATCGTGGAACACGAGCAGGAGCAACTGATAATTCGCAATCAACGAAATCGGATGAAAGCAATGTAATGGTGGGGGAGGATAAAGCAGGTGCAATAAAGGAAGATATATAACATGGCAATGATGGATATCCAGACATTGATTGTGTAGAAAATCCCGGAACAGATATATGAAAACTACCAGGATATAAATTGTCTTCACTGACAATAATGTTATTAATTTTGTAGGAACAAACTATCCCATCGTTCACATACTCAATAGAATATTCTGGAACCGACACCGCACTGTCTGTAAGTTCAGTTCCACCACTCAAGTTAATGACTTTTAATGCATTAGCCTGAAACGCTACGCAAACAACAAAAACAAAAAATGCAAGTTTTTTCATAAGAGAGGTATTTAGATTCAAGTTAAGTGCCGTAATATTACTAAATTACCATAAATTTCACAATAATTAAATGTATAGAATCTATCACTTTTTCATTTTTTTAACCACCAGCCATTGAAAAGCCTCTTGAATTTTACACTTATTAACCTACAAGGAGGGTTCTAAATCAAACTCTTAATTCCTTGGATATGGGGTGTTGTACGGAAACGGACATTGCAAAACTTGTAACCATCTGATTTTCAGCAGGGGTTGACAAGACTCAATTTTTATAGTTATTTTGGGGCATGGACAAACAGATAAGCAAATCCCAGCTCAGGCGCGAACGCAACATCAAGTTTCTCAAATATGGCGGCATCGCCCTGGTGATAATGGCAGGCGTTGCCACAGTGATTCTCAGCATGGAGAAATCCGTGCGACACTCCGATCTGCGAATGGGTGTGGCCGAGCAAGGGCCGCTCGAAACCACTGTCAACGCCTCTGGCCGTGTGGTGCCGGCATTCGAGGAGATCATCAACTCTCCCGTGGACTCACGCATCCTCAAGGTGTATGCCCAGGCGGGCGACACCGTGGAGGAGGGCACACCGTTGCTCCAACTTGACCTTGAAACTGCCGAGGCCAACTACACCAAGCTCCTCAACGAGCGCGACATGAGGCAACAGGAACTCACCCAGCTGCGCCTCAACAACTCCACCCAGCTCAGCGAGCTGGCCACTCAGATTGAGGTCAAACAGATGCAGGTCAACCGCATGAAGGTGGAGGTGGAAAACGAACGCCGCCTCGACAGCCTCGGCTCAGGCACCGGCGACCGTGTGCGCCAGGCCGAAACAGCGTATCTCACCGCCACCCTCGAGCTCAAGCAGCTGCGCGAACGCCTATCCAACGAGCGGCTCCGCAATGCCGCTGCCGAAAAGGTGCAAACCCTCAATATGAGCAGCTTCGAGCAGGATCTCGCCCTGATGCGGCGCACCCTTGACCAAGGGCGCATCCCGGCACCACACGCCGGCGTCCTCACATTCATTGCCAGCGAGATTGGTGGCAGAGTGGGTGCCGGTGAAAAGGTAGCCGTGGTGAGCGACCTAAGCCGTTTCAAGGTGACAGGAGAGGTGCCCGAAGGGAGCAGCGACCGCGTGGCCGTAGGGTCGGAAGTGGTGGTGCGCATAGGCAAAACCGAGCTTCAGGGCGTGATCACCAATCTCACCCCGCAAGCCAAAGGCGGTGTGGTCTCTTTCACCGTCCGCCTCAACGATTCCGGCAACCCGCGGCTGCGCTCCGGCCTACGCACCGAGCTCTATGTGAGCTACGGCTACAAGAGCAGCGTGCTGAGGATTCCCAACGGCCAATATTTCAAAGGTCCGGGCGAATACTCCTTATATATAAAAGACGGCGACAACCATATTGCCAAACGCACCGTGCGCCTCGGCGACAGCAACCGCCAGTTTGTGGAGGTGCTCTCGGGCCTCAACCCCGGCGACAGCGTCGTGGTGAGCGATATGGAGCAGTTCAAATCCGTGAAATCATTAAAACTCAAATAACTATGGCTATCATCACCCTCAGCGGCATCAGCAAGGTGTACCGCACTAAAGAGATTGAAACCACTGCCTTGGAAAATGTGAACCTCACTGTGGAAAAAGGCGAGTTCATAAGCATCATGGGGCCGAGCGGCTGCGGCAAGTCAACGCTCCTCAACATCATCGGACTCCTTGACAAACCTACCACCGGCACGGTGTCGCTGAAAGGCGAAATCTGCAACGACCTCTCCGACTCCCGGATGTCGCATTTCCGCAACCAGAACCTCGGGTTCGTGTTCCAGAGCTTCCACCTCATCGAGAGCCTCAACGTGGCCGACAATGTGGAGCTTCCGCTCATCTACCGCAGCGGACTCTCGGCAAAGGACCGACGCGAAAGAGTGGAGCAGGTGCTCCAGAGACTCGAGATGTCACACCGCATCAAGCACCATCCCGCACAGCTCTCCGGCGGTCAATGCCAGCGTGTGGCCATTGCCCGTGCCATCGTCGGCGCTCCCGACATCATTCTCGCCGACGAACCCACCGGCAACCTCGACTCCAAGATGGGTGCCGAGGTGATGAACCTCCTCCACAGGCTCAACAAGGAGGACGGCACCACCATAGTGATGGTGACCCACAACGAGGCCCAGGCCCGCGAAACCGACCGGATTGTACGCTTCTTTGACGGACGCATAATATCATAAGCCATGAGATCCAAATTATTGCAAATATTCTACGACCTGCGCCATCAACCTGTGGTCACATGGATCACTCTGGTAGGCACCACACTGTCGATATTTCTGATCATCGTGGTAGTGATGATGCAGCAGGTGGGCATCATTCCATTCGCCCCCGAGAGCTGCCGTCAGCGGCTGCTTATCGGCGCCTTCCTGCATACAAACTCGTTGGCAAACAATGGCGGCGACTCTTCAGCCGGTCTGAACTACAACAATGCCCGCAGGCTTTACGCTGACCTTGATGGAGTTGAACACACTTCCTACATGATGAAATACACCGAAGTCGGCACACTCAAAGGCTCTACAAACGAAGCTTTCGAGGGCGACTATCGCAAAACCGACGCGGAATTCTTCGACATCTACGACCACCGGCTGGTGGAGGGACGCTACTTCACAGCCGATGAAGCCTCTGCCATGAGTAAGGTGGCGGTAGTGACCGAAAGTGTGGCCAAGCGGCTGTTCGGCTCCGACCCCCATACGGGCAACACCGTGCTGTTCAACCATGAGCCATACACTGTTGTAGGTGTGGTCAAGGATCACTCCCAGCTCGCTTCTTTGGCCCACGCCGACATTTTCCTCCCCACCGGAGCCAACGACCCGGATATGTCCTGGGGCGATGAATTCGGCCAGTTCTCCGTTAGTCTGCTGGTGAAGGATGGTGTGGATTTCGAGGATGTACGCAATCAGGTGAAAGCCCGATATGCCGCCTTCGACACCTATCTCGCCGAGAAAGGGCTGAAAACCATATATCACGAATCGCCATACGACATCAACACCATCGCCTCCGGTGTGTCCGGATCAAATATCACCCCCGACGACAAAGAGCAACGGCAACAACGATATCTGCTCTACACCCTGCTGCTGCTTGTGCCGGCCATCAACCTCAGCACAATGCTACAGAGCCGTCTCCGCCGCAGAGTGAGCGAATTTGGTGTACGGCGAGCATTCGGGTGCACACGCACACGCATCATCACCGATATCATCACCGAAAATTTCATCATCACCCTCATCGGCGGTGTCCTCGGGTTAACTCTCGGTGTTGTTTTTGCCCTCACCTACACCGGGCTGTTCGACTCCAATCCCGGCAGCAACTTCACCCCTCCGGCCCTGAGCGTGCTGCTCAACTGGCGCATAACCCTCAGTGCTGTCGCCGCCTGCTTTGTTCTCAACCTCATCAGCGCAGCCGTGCCCGCCTGGCAAGCTTCGCGACTCAACCCTGTAAACGCAATTAGAGCATGAAACGCCGATTAATCACTCAAATGCGCCATGAATGGCGCAGCAACCTCTGGCTGATACTTGAACTCGCCATCGTAGGCGTGGTACTGTGGACCAGCTTCACTCTCTTCATCTACCTCATCCACACACGTATGCAACACTACGGCTACGATATGACCGATATGTATTGCACCAACGTAAAATATGTGCCAAAGGCGTCCGACGCTTTTCAACAATACCCGGACAGCACCCACAGCTATGTCACTGACCTCGCCATGATCAAGGACAAAATCCGGTCCAACCCCTACGTGGAGATGGTCGGCCTCGGCCAAAACTCAATGCCCTATAACTTCAATTTCTACGGCAACAACGTTTCCTTCACTCAGGACGACTCCACGTATATGTACTACGGCAACCAACGCTTTGTGTCCCCCGAAATCATACGTATGCTCCGCCTTGAAGGGTTCAACGGCGAAACTACCGAGCAGCTGGCCAATCTGATAGAGAAAGGCGAGATACTGGTGTCAAACTTCGACAACCAAGGCCAACGGCCCGGTCCATCCGAATTTGTGGGGCGCGATATATTTTTGAACTGCGACTCCTCCAAGGTTTACCATGTGGGCGGCAGTGCCTACGGCATACAACGCTCCGACTACGAGGGATTGTTCGCCGGCGTCATCTACACCCCATTGCCCGATGGCTGGGGCAGCGAACTGGCCATACGAGTGAAGCCGGGCATGGGACGGCAGTTCATGGAGTCAATCACCACTGCCGACACCGAGCATGGCAATGTGTATCTGAGCAACCTCCGCTCCGTTGAGCAGATGCGCATAAGTGCACACAGCGACATCGCCAATGTGGTGCGCGGATACAGCGTGTGCGCCGGATTCCTGACCCTGATTGTATTTCTGGGATTTCTCGGCTCGTTCTGGTTCCGCATCCAGCAGCGCACAAGTGAAATTGCTATCCGCGTGGCCAACGGCGCCACTCGCACCGACATTCTCCGCCGCCTGCTTGGCGAAGGGATGGTGCTTCTGTGCGTGGGCACCGCGCTGTCCCTCGCCATCGAGCTTGTACTGATTCACTATAATATCGTCAACTGGGGCATGGATATGACCAACCACATTCCCCAACTCGCGGTGCTGGCTTCGGTGCTGATTCTCACTCTGATGGTGGTGGCAGGGATATGGCTTCCGGCCCGCAAGGCCATGCGTATCAATCCGGCAACTGCTCTTAAAGATCAATAAATGACTCGCTTTTTCATACTTCTGATTCTCGCTGCGCTGCCCCTGTGCGGGGCGGCGCACGAGCTCTCGCTTTCGCTCGATGATGCCATCGCCATGGCCCGCGTCAAGAGTGTGGATGCAGCTGTGGCTCTCGATGAACTCCGCACCGCCTACTGGGAATGGCGTACATACCGCGCCGACCAGCTCCCTGAAATCAACTTCTCGGCCACAGCTCCAAGCTACTCCAACCAATACACCCCCTACATGAACTCGCAAGGCAGCTACAGCTTTGTCAACAACAACTACCTTGAGGCCCAGGGACAGCTCTCCATCACCCAGCAGGTGCGCCTCACCGGAGGCACCATCAGCCTCAACTCCTCGCTCGACTTCATGCGCATGTACGGCTCCGACGGTGGCAACAGGTTCATGACCATCCCGGTGGCACTGACCCTCAATCAGCCTATTTTCGGCGTCAACGCCATGAAATGGCAGAGCCGCATCGAGCCGGTGCGCTACAGCGAGGCCAAGGCCGCTTTCCTCAGCGCCACCGAGGATGTGGCACGCGCCACTGTCGAATACTACTTCGCCCTCCTCCTCAGCACCGCCAACCTCAATATCGCCGAGCAAAACCTCGCCACTGCACGCAAACTTTACACAGTGGCGCAGGAGAAACGCAAAATGGGACAGATCAGCGAGAACGACCTCCTCCAGATGGAGCTCAACATGCTTGATGCACAATCGGAACTCACCGATTGCCAGAGCACCCTCAAAAGCAATATGTTCACCCTCCGCGCATTTCTCGACCTTGACGAGAACACCGAGATTGTGGCCATCCTACCCGACAATGTGCCGCAGGCCGACATCACCTATGCCGATGCCCTTGACCGCGCTCTCACCAACAACAAATTCGCCAAAAACATGCGCCGCCGGCAGCTTGAGGCCGACTATGAAGTGGCCAAAGCCAAAGGCAACCTCAGGGAGATCAACCTATTTCTGCAAGTGGGATACACCGGCACCGACATCAGCATGGGCAACGCCTATACCCGGCTAAAAGGCAACCAGTTGGCGCAGGTGGGGTTCTCTATTCCGCTACTCGACTGGGGACGGCGCCGCGGCAAGGTGAAGGTGGCCGAAAGCAACCGGCGCGTCACCCAAAGCCGTCTGCGGCAGGAGTCGATGAACTTCAATCAGGAACTGTTTGTGCTCGTGGAGCGGTTCTGCAACCAGCAGAGCCAGCTCGCCATCGCCGGAAAGGCCAACGAAATCGCGCTCAAACGCTACGACACCAATGTGCAGACCTTCCTGATCGGCAAAATCTCCACCCTCGACCTCAACGACTCCCAATCCAAGAAGGACCAGTCCATGAGGCAGTATATCAACGAGCTGTACAAATTCTGGAGCTACTGGTACCAGATCCGCTCGCTCACCCTCTACGACTACGCCACCCTCTCTCCCATCAACGCCGATATTGAAAAACTCGTGAAATAATCTTATTTTTGCCGTATGATTCTCATTGTGGACGATGACAACGCCATCAGGCTCTCCATAGGGCTTATGCTCAAGCAGGCTGGCCTTGAATGGCTGGCGGTGGGCACCGAACCGGATATGCTCGCGGCCATACGCGCCCGCGAGCCTGAGGTGGTGATTCTCGACATGAACCTCACCCTCACCACCACCGGCCGGCAAGGGCTCGAGCTCCTGCGCAAAATCAAGGTGCTCGCACCACAGTGTGATGTGCTGCTGATTTCCGCCTGGGGCACCATCCCTTTGGCGGTGGAGGGGATGTCGCTCGGTGCCAGCGACTTCATCACCAAGCCGTGGCGCAACGCCGACCTCCTTGCCAAAATCAGAACCATCCTCGCCCGCCGCAACAAGCAGCGGCAAGCATCCACACCCACTCTTGACGAATTGGAGCGCAACGCGGTGGTGGACGCGCTCCATAAATGCAACGGGCAGCTCAGCGATGCAGCCAAAATGCTCGGCATCACCCGTCAGGCTCTTTATCGACGACTCGAAAAATACGGACTCAGATGACCTACCGCCTGTATCTTCTCATTTCCCTCGCCGCCTGGATTGCCGCAGTGGCTCTCGCCATACTCGGCATGCCGTGGTGGTGGCCCGCTGCCACTGCCGCAGTGGCTCTGATTTTCACCCTACTGCTTTGGCGAGCGATCCACAAGCCGCTCATGGCGGTCAACAACGGCATATATCTCCTGCGCGAGCAGGATTTCAGCAGCCGTCTGCGCCACACAGGGCAGCGCGACGCTGACAAAGTGGTGGACCTGTTCAACCGTCTCATGAACGCCATGAAGGCCGAACGGCTCAGGCAGCAGGAGCAGACCCACCTCATGTCGCTGCTCATCGAAGCATCGCCCATGGGGATAGCGATATGCGATTTCGACGACAAAATCATCAGTGCCAACAAAGCCTACCATCAGCTTGTTGACCCCGGCTTGGAAGCCCGGCTCCACGCCATGGCCGATGATGAAGTCATCACCATCCGCACCGACGGCTCGCAGGTGTGCCGATGCTCCAGACTCTGGTTCATGGACTCCGGTTTCCGCCGCCGCTTCTACCTCGTGGAGCTGATGACCGAAGAAATTCTCAAAGCCGAGAAGCAGATGTTCAACAAAATCGTGCGCACCATTGGTCATGAGGTCAACAACACCATGGGAAGCGTGGTCAGCGTGTTCGACACCCTCCGGCTCATGCACCAAACCGACCCCGACATCGCCACCGTGCTCGACAGCTCCGCCACCAGCTGCCTTAACCTCGCCGAATTTGTGCGCGGCTACTCCTCCGTAGTAAAACTCCCGGCCCCGCAACCGGAACCCACCGACCTCAACCGGCTCCTTGACTCCATGCTCCCCTCGCTGCGCCACCTCGCACCCGACAACATCTCCATTCAGCTCCACCCCTCCTCCGAAACACGCATAGTGCAGCTCGACCCCATGCTGATCCAGCGGGTAGTGTCCAACATTGTCAAAAACTCGATCGAGAGTATCGGCAGCAAGCCGGACGGGCATATTGACATCAATCTCGAGTCCAACACACTTGATATCACCGACAACGGCGCAGGCATCCCCCCCGAAGCCACCCACCTGATATTCACACCCTTCTTCTCCACCAAGCGCACCGACCGCGGACTCGGACTCATGCTTGTGGCCGACATCCTGCGAGCCCACAAAGCCTCATTCTCCCTCTCCACCAACCGCGCATCCATGCTCACCACATTCACCATCCGCTTCAAATAGAGTTTGGCATTGTTGACAAATTATCACTACCTTTGTCACCGGAAAAACAATATCAAACTTCTCTTAACTATGAAATCATTCTTTGTCAAGGCCATCACACTCATGGCCATCGTATGCATGGCGCCCAATGCCAACGCACAGTTCAATCTCAAGAAGGCCGCCAGCGCCCTCAAGAAAACCGCCCAGGCCGTCACTCTCACCGATGCCCAAATGGCCGAGTATGTCAAGGAATCAGTGGAATGGATGGACAACAACAACCCCGTGGCCGACGAAAACGACCCCTACACCATACGTCTCCGCAAACTCACCAACGGCATCACCCAAGCCGATGGCATACCCTTGAATTTCAAAGTTTATAAGGTGATTGATGTCAACGCATTCGCTTGTCCCGACGGAAGCGTGCGCGTGTTCTCTTCACTCATGGACATCATGGACGATGATGAACTCCTCGGCGTTATCGGCCACGAGATTGGACACGTAACACTTCACCATAGCAAAAAAGCTTTCAAAACCCAGCTCATGACCGGTGCTCTCATGGACGCTGTCGCAAGCTCCGGTGGCACAGTCGCCAAACTCACTGAAAGCCAGCTCGGCACTCTCACCGAAAGCCTCATCAACGCCAAATATTCCCAGAAACAGGAAACCGAAGCCGATGACAGCGGCTACGACTTCCTCGTGGCCAACGGCAAAAACCCCATCGGCATGGCCAAAGCCTTTGAAAAACTCCAGTCCATGGAAGGAAGCAACACAGGCAACGCTATCCAGAAAATGTTCAGCTCCCACCCCGACACAGCCAAACGCATCAAGCATGTGACAGAACGTGCCGCCAAAGACGGCTACATCCAGCAGTAACCCCGCGTTTGAGGTACACACAAAAAACAGCCTATTTTCAAAAAATTGCATGGCAGCACGATGGACGCTGCCATGCAATTTTTGTATTACTCCTGCAGAAAGCCACGCTGCAGGCCTGCATATTCCGGTCATTTCGTCAAAAAAATCACGGATTTGATTACATTTAGAGCATAAAAATGCTGATGTATTGATTTTTTGATTATATTTGCCGCAAATACATTATAAATGTATAACTTCAAACCAATCATAAATACATAATCTATGCGTAAACTTTTACTCAGTGCTACTATCCTCAGCAGCTCTCTCGCAGCGTTTTCTGTGGCCCCATATCCCGGCCCGGTGAAATACACCCAGCCCGATGGCTCGCAGATTGAAGTGACCATGAAAGGCAATGACCATTCGATAATCTATTACTCCACCGCCGATGGTCAGGCAATGCTGCCCGACGACGAGGGACAGCTGATTCCCGTCAGCACTGAGCAGGTCAAGCAAGCCTTGGATGCCTCCACCATATATCAGCCAAAGGGTGTGGGGCTCCACACCGGATATGTGGCCACCACCGGCTCGCCGAGAATGTGCGTGATTCTCGTGGAGTTCAAGGATGTGAAATTCTCCACCGCCGACCCCAACAGCTACTTCTCACGCTGGCTCAACGAAGAAGGGTTCAACGACAACGGCAGCTATGGCTCCGTGCGCGACTATTTCATCCACCAGTCAAACGGCCAATTCTCTCCGCAGTTTGATGTTTACGGGCCTGTGACACTCTCCTCCAACAGAAGTTCCTACGCCTCCACAAGCAATGCCTACAAGATGGTGCATCAGGCTGCCGACGCACTTGACTCGCAGGTGGATTTCGCCACCTACGACCTCAATGGCGACGGCAATGTGGACAATGTGTTCGTGATTTTCGCCGGACAAGGGGCCAACTACGGTGCTTCCAACTCCGTCAATCCCCACAACTCCGAGTGCCCCACAGGACTGTTCTCGAAGAAATCAGTGGATGGCAAGTTGCTCTACCACTACGCTTGCGTGTCAGAACAAGGATACACCACCGACAAACCCGATGGATGCGGAACCTTCATCCATGAGTTCAGCCACGTGATCGGACTTCCCGACTTATACAACACCAACGGCCAGAACGATTACACCCCCGGCTACTGGTCGATAATGGATATAGGCAACTACCTCGGCTACGGTTACTCGCCTTGCAACTACAGCGCCTATGAACGCCATGCCTGCGGCTGGCTCGACTACACCGAGCTTACCGAGCCTGCCAATGTCAGACTGCGCCCCATGACCGACTACAACTTTGCCTGCAGCTTCGACACCAACCGCCAGGGCGACTACTACGTGCTTGAATACCGCAAACCCGCCGGATGGGACCGTGGACTCTACGGAGAGGGTATGCTGATATGGCATATTGATGCTTCCGATGAAAACGCCCTGTCCTCCACACCCAACAACGACACATCCCACATGCGTGTTGACCTCATCGAAGCCGATGGCACAGTGGGCCGCGGTACATATGAAGAACTTGGCGGCGACCCATGGCCCGGTGTCAAAAAAAATTATCTGTTCAACGCCAACACCACTCCGGCTCTGGTGCAGTGGAACAGCAGCACCGGCTCCGGAACCTCCACCGTTGACAAATCCATTTCGGCAATCTTCCTGATGACCGATGACGACTATGTGCAGTTCCGCTACTGCGGTGGCAATGAAGAAAATATCATCGACCCCGCAAGAGTGTTCTACCCCGTTTCGGTATCCGCCAACCCTGCTAAAGGCGGCACCGTATATATCGGCACCGACCAATCGTGCAAGGAAGCCATAATTGAAGGCGGCACCGAGGCCAAACTCAACGCCGTGCCCGACGACAACTATATTTTCATAAAATGGACCCACAACGACAAGGATGTGGCCTACAACAAAGCCCCTGCCATCACTATCACCGAGGAGAACCAAGGCGAATACGTGGCTATTTTCAGCAAAGTCAGCGGAGGCCCCGAATACGACTATCCCGAAGGCAATGCCAACTACTCTAATGCATACGCCACCACCGAGCGCGGCGTGGTGACACTCACCGTGTCCGATGACATGGGCAACACCCTCACTGTGGACGGCCCGGGTGCCAACAACACCCACCCCCTGTATGTGGACAACACAGACCAAGCCCTCAACACCGAAGCCGGTGCCACTCTGTCGTTTGACGGCGAGGCTCCAAATCAACAATGGATGCACTCATATATATACATCGATTTCGGCAACGATGGCGTGTTTGATGTGGACCAGTCCGATGAGCAGATCAACAACGACCTTGTATCACATACCGGCTACACCCTGTCAATGAAGAGCGACAATTCCGACACTGCCGATCCTCAGGTCAAAAGCGACGGCACAGCGGTCAACATGGGTCAGATTTTCAATCTTCCCTCCTACCGTCTGCCCGAAACCATGACCCCCGGCACCTACCGCCTCCGCTTTAAGAACGACTGGAACAGCACCGACCCCATCGGACGCTCTGCCGACCATCTCTTCGGAGGCCAAAAAGGCAACTATATGGCCAGCAACGGCGGATGCGTGATTGACTTGACACTCAATGTGGCACCTTACGCAGGGGTGAAATCCGTTGAGGCTGACACCGACGACTCCACAGCTCCGGAATATTTCACCATCGAGGGTATCCGCGTCAACGCAGACAATCTCTCCACAGGATTCTACATCGTGCGCCGCGGCTCCAAAACCGGAAAGGTGTTCATCACCCGATAGTTCTCTTGCGCGGTGATGGTCCACAGCACCATCACCGCCAGCTTCACACCAAACGAGCAGAACAGCAGCGCCTGCAGGATATAGAAATAGACGAGAATTGATTTGTAGATATTAAAATCAGCCAAACATTTTGGATTATTTCCTGAATAATACGTATTTTTGACTGATTTTAATATATACCGCTCATGAATCTGTCCAAAATATTCTGCACCGCTGCTGTTCTGGCCGCATCGCTGCTCGCTTCCGCCGGCAACACCCTCTGGTTCAGCGCCCCTCCAACCGCCGACATCCGGCAGCCGTGGAACATCCACGACATGAGTGCCGACTACTCCAACCCCGACACCATCTGGGAACGCCAATCGTTTCCCATCGGCAACGGTGCTTTCGGTGCTTCCATCACCGGCGGCATCGCCACCGAACGCGTGGTGCTCAATGAAAAGTCGCTGTGGCGCGGCGGACCCGCGACGGGTGTGGAACGGTACTGGAACATGAACCGCGATGTCAACCCCACCATCATCGGACTGGTGCGCAAGCTCCTCCGCCGTGGTGAATATCATCTGGCCGACAGCATCATCGCCGCCGAGTTCAGGGGCAACACCGACTACACTTCCGAGGTGTTCGGCTCGTTCACCGTGCTCGGAGAGGCTTATATCCACTCCAACATCTCCGAAAAAAAAGCCAGGAACTACCGCCGCGAGCTCTCGCTCGACAGCGCCTTCGCGGCCGTGAGCTTCAATGTAGGCAAAAACCTCTACCGCCGCACCTACTTCGCCTCCTACCCCGACAGCGTGCAGGTGTGGCGCTACTCCAGCAGCCGCGCCAAGCAGTCGCTCACATTCCGGTTTGCCACGCCGCAGCATCTCACCTCCACCACAGCGGCCCCCGGAGGCCTTGTGTGGCAAGGAGTGCTGGACAACAACGGCATGAGATGGGCCCTAAGGGTCATGGCACGCACCATCGGTGGTGGCACCGTCTCCGCCAATCCTGCCACAGGCGAGATTTCCGTCAAGAATGCCACAGATGTGGAATTTATCCTTGCCGCCGCCACCGACTATAAGCTCAATCTTGACCCCGATTTCTCCGATCCCCACACCTATGTGGGCTCTGATCCTCTCCCCAAAGTCAACGACCGTGTCAACAATGCCGCCGAGCTCTCCTGGACGCAGCTCTACAACCACCACCTCGACGACTACTCCTCGCTCTACTCCCGCGTCAAACTCTCTCTCAACCCCTCCGACACCGTTCCCGACCTACCCACTCCCAAGCGGCTGGAGCGCTACCGTGCCGGAGAGTCCGATGCCGACCTTGAACAGACATACTTCAACTTCGGGCGCTATCTCCTCATAGCAGCCTCGCGCCCAGGCTCCCTTCCGGCCAACCTCCAGGGACTCTGGCACAACAACATCGACGGACCGTGGCATGTGGACTACCACAACAACATCAACCTCCAGATGAACTATTGGCCCGCCACATCCACCAACCTCCTTGAATGTATGACCCCGTTTGTGGAATATGTGCGCTCCCTCGTGAAGCCCGGACGCGTCACCGCCCACAAATACTACAAGGCTCGCGGATGGACGGCCGAGGTGAGCACCAACTCTTTCGGATTCACCGCACCGCTCTCATCCTCCGATATGTCGTGGAATTACAATCCCACCGCCGGGCCGTGGCTCGCCACTCAGGTATGGGACTATTACGATTTCTCACGCAACAAGGAGTGGCTGCGCTCCGTGGCCTACCCCCTCATCAGCGAGAGCGCCGACTTCGCCGTTGACATCCTTTCCGGCGATGGCGACGGATACTACACATCCGCTCCCTCCTACTCCCCGGAGCATGGCACCGCCGACATGGGGGCTACCTACGCCAACGCTGTCACACGCGAGATTCTCAAGGATGCCATCCTCGCCGCCACCACTCTTGAGGTGGACTCCGACAAGGTGGCACAATGGCAGCTCCACCTCCAGAAAATGACCCCCTACCAAATCGGACACCTCGGGCAGCTTCAGGAGTGGAGCCGCGACATCGACGACCCCTCCGACAAGCACCGCCACACCAACCATCTCTTCGGGCTGCACCCGGGCTCATCCATTGATGTGGACAAGACCCCTGCGCTCGCCAACGCCGCTCAGCGCACTCTCGACCAGCGCGGCGACGAAGCCACTGGGTGGTCCATGGGATGGAAGCTCAACCATTGGGCACGCCTGCAGAACGGCAACCACGCCCACAAGCTGCTCCGCAACCTCCTCAGCCATGGCACCGCTACCAACCTATGGGACATGCACCCGCCTTTCCAGATCGACGGCAACTTCGGAGGCACCGCCGGCATCGCCGAGATGCTACTCCAAAGCCACAATAACAAGCTGCGCCTCCTCCCGGCGCTCCCCGACGAGTGGATTGACGGCTCCGTGTCAGGACTCCTTGCCCGCGGTGCCTTCGTGGTGGATATCGACTGGTACGAAGGACAGCTCACCAAAGCACGCATCACATCGCTCAAAGGTGAACCGTGCAATATTGTATATGGCAACTTCTCCATCTCTTTCCCCACAACCGCCGGCACCTCCTACACCATCACCCCCGGCCCCGGAAAACTAATAGTACAGTAACCCATGGGCAGGCTGCTGATTTTCAACCCCGAAAACGATCTCGCCCTTGCCTCCAACGCCCTGAGCTACACCCCTACCGCCGCAGCCGCAGCCTTACGACAGAGCGGACTGCTGCTACCCTTGTGGTGGAGCCAGCCGGGCGACCAACTGCTTGTGCCCCGGCAACTCTTTCCGGCGGCTATGGCTTTACGCGACCGATGGCACCTCCCCGGCATCCCAGTAATCCGCGCTGATGCCGCCACTGCCATGCCATGGGGGTGGAGCCGCTCCATCCGCCGCGAGCTTCAGGCACTGGGTGTCGCCGACCTTCCGTCCGACGAGCAGGTGCAAACCATCCGCACCCTCTCCCACCGCCGCACATCCATAGCACTTCTCCGCGCCCTCGGCACACCGGACGAAATGATGCCCCGCGAATTTGACTCCCCGGATCATGCCATAGATGCCATAGATGCCATGAGTGCCGCCGTGCTCAAAATGCCTTGGAGCGGCAGCGGACGAGGTGTGTTCCACACATCCCGCATCTCCAGGGCCATGACCCTGAAAACCATCCGCGATGTCATCCAACGCCAGGGAAGTATCATTGTAGAGCACGAGCTCAACAGGCTCCGCGACTTCGCCACCCTCTACCATTCCGACGGCCTCCGGGTGCAATACCGCGGCCTCTCGCTCTTCATCAACGACTCCCACGGCCACTACCGGGGCAACCTCATCATGCCGCAACAGATGCTTGCCCGACAACTCGGCCTTGACATCGAGCCCCTCGCCGCACGGATCGCCGACATACTCACCCCGGTCATCGCGCCGCACTACTCCGGGTGGTTCGGCGTGGACATGATGCTCCACACCCTCCACTCAGGCGCCACAGCCATATGGCCTTGCGTGGAAATCAACCTGCGCGTCACAATGGGCGTACTCGCGCTCTATCTTGCCGAGCGTGCGCTCGAACCGGGCCACACCGCACAATTCATCATCGGCACATCCACTCCCCCCGACGCCATCAACATCTCACCCACTCCCCACCCGGTCAGCTTCACTCTCACTCCCGACCCGGCACCCGCAGACAACATCACATTTTCATAAAATCTTTGTAGAGGAGACCTGCTCCAGCGCAAGAAGATGCTGCTTGGCGGCCAGACCGCCGGCATAGCCCGTGAGCTTGCCGTTGCTCCCTATCACTCTATGACACGGCACGATTATCGATATCGGATTGCGGGCTATGGCCGAGGCTACGGCGCGCACGCCGTTGGGGTTGTTGATGCTCCACGCTACTTCGGCATACGACACTGTGGTACCATACGGGATTGTGAGCAGTCCGGCCCATACCATCTTCTGAAACCGCGTGCCCGCGAACTTCACCGGCACCGAGAACTCGCTTCTTTGGCCTCTGAAATACTCATCCAACTGGCCGGCGGCGAGCTCTATCACCTCCGAGCTTCCCTCTTCCCACTCCCCACCGAGGTGACGGCAAATCCGTTGGCAGCTCGCGAAAGGCTGTTTCTCCGACACCCAGTCGCACATACACAGTTCATTTCCCAACGACCCGAGTATCAACTCACCCACCGGCGAGCTGTAGCGCGAAATCTTTATTTTTTCCATACACAAACAATATTTACCGAACCATGAGCTTCAGATATGCAGCAGGGTGCGGAGCTGGGAACGGAGGTCGCGCATCATGTCGCGCGCGGGGGTGATAATCGGCACAAACGGCGCATCGCTCTTGGGAGTAAACACCCTAAGCGCACCCGCATGGCACTTCACATGCAGTTCCTTGCCCATGCTCAACGGCTCACCGTCAAGATGCACCACTCCTTCTTCGGTGCGCCGTATCATAACTTCGGATGACTGGAAGGTGTGGGTGAGCATATTCTCCTCAATAAGCCCGGTCAGCAGGTCGAGTCCCACAAGAGCCGTGGTAAGCAGATTGCCGGCATGAACCACTGTCACATCCAGCAACCCGTCGGTGATGGATGCCCGAGGAGCTATATAGGCATTGTTGCCATACTGCGAGGCGTTGCACACCGCCACAAGAAATGCCCGCTCAGTGATATCCATCCCATTGGCCGAGATGGCGTAGGTCTGCGGCTGATAGTTGAAATACTGCTCCACCGTGGAGCGCACGTATGTGAGCTTGCCGCGCTGCTTGGAACGGGCAAACACATCGCTCACCGTGGCGTCAAACCCTATGCCGAAGGTGCAGAAAAACGGATGGCCATTGACACTGCCGTGGTCACAGTCCACCACATTGCGCAGCTTCAACACATCCAGCGCACCCTTGATATCCAAAGGGATACCCACATGCCGCGCCAGACCGTTGCCCGACCCGCAGGGGATGATACCCAACGGCACACGGCTACCCGAAAGCCCGGCGGCTGTTTCGTTGACAGTGCCGTCGCCGCCGGCGGCAAGCACCACATCCACACCATCCTCCACCGCCTCGCGGGCAAACCGAGTGGCATCACCTCCAGCGGTGGTGCAGCGCACCGTCAGGGTGGTGTTGAACTCCGTCAATGCCTGAGCCACAGCCTCAGGAAGCTGCTGCTTGGACGAAGTGCCCGCTATGGGGTTAATTATTAGTAAAGTGCGGTGTTGTGTCATATTGGAGGCGCAAATTTAGGGATTTTTTCGTATATTCGCCCACTGATATACGAATAAAGATATGAACACCACAGATATTCTCCGGCGCCACTCCACGCTCATCATCCTCATCCTTCTGGCTCTCACCTTTCTGCCGTGGCTGGGATGCTCGCCGTTCAACACCAAAGGCGAGCCACGCGAGGCCATTGTGGCCGTATCGATGCTTGATAGCGGCAACTGGATTCTCCCCGAAAGTTTCGGTGCCGACATACCATACAAACCTCCGTTTCTGGCCTGGTGCATAGCCCTGCTGTCGCTGCTCACCGGTGGGGTTACGGAGTTCACATCGCGTCTTCCGAGTGCCATCGCCGTGATAGCCATAGGGGTGGCCACATATAAATTTTTCAAACGCAGCTCCGGTTCGCGCCGACGCGGTGGCATGACAGCACTCTTGATGGTGAGCTGCATCGAGGTGTGGCGTGCCGGAATGGCCTGTCGCGTTGACATGGTGCTCACTGCCTGCATGGTGGGAGCATTGTATTCGCTCTACAACTATCGCCACAGCGGCTACCGCGGCCTCCCATGGGTGGCTATCCTGCTGATGACCATGGGGATGCTCACCAAAGGCCCCGTAGCCATCTTCCTCCCGTGCCTGTGCCTCGGCATCTACGGCCTCCTGCGTGGCGATCGGTTCTGGCCACTCCTCGCACGCATGACCCTTTCGGGCATCCTCGCCCTGGTCATTCCGGCACTCTGGTATGTGGCGGCATGGAATATTGGGGGGCAGGAGTTTTTCGACCTTGCCTGGGAAGAAAACATAGGACGGCTCACAGGCACCATGAGCTACGAAAGCCATGTCAACCCCTGGTGGTACAATATCGTCACCCTCGTGGCCGGATTGCTCCCCTACACCCTGCTGGTTCTCATCAGCCTGTTTGTGGCGCGATGGAAAGTCCTCGCCCACACATCATGGATTCACGACAGCTGGCTGCGGATGCGACGCATGCACCCCGCCACACTCTACAGCACCGTCTGCGCCGCGGTGATATTCATCTTCTACTGCATCCCCTCGAGCAAGCGCAGCGTATATCTGCTGCCTATGTACCCGTTTCTGGCCTACATGCTCACCCTCCTTGTGCTATGGATGGCCAACGGCACCATCCGGTCGCGCCACCTGCTCAAAACCTACTGCGGCATCATCTCCGCACTCGCCCTCATAGTGCCTTGCGTGCTGCTCTATGCCCGGTGGCACGGCACCATGCCGCTGGCACACGGCCCCATGGCCACTCTTTTAGCTACCATCCCCTCCTCCCCCATCGGATGGATACTTATAATAATATGTATGGTCTGCGGAGCACAGTCGCTATACTTGCTGCTCTGCCGTAAACCGTTATTCTGCTTCAACGCTGCCGTGGCCACTACGCTGACCATGCTGTGGCTCACCTCCGGAGCGGTGCTCCCCGCTGTGCTCGGAGCCAAGAGCGACCATCCCGTGGCGCAGGCAGTGGAGAAAATAGTGCCCTCCGACCACCTCATCTACTCATGGGTGAGCACCGATATGCTGCGCTACTACACAGCCAACTTCTACCTCCACGACCGCATCCGCACCCTCAACCCCTACGCACTCCCGCCAGAAGGCGGCTACCTCCTCATCGGTGACACCGACCTATCCACACTCCGCCCCATTTTTGAACAGCAAGGCTACACAACCACACTCCTCCACGACTCACACCACCGCAGCTGTGACACCCGCCAGACCATCCTGCTCCTCCACCTCTCCCCCAAATAGCAAAAAACAAGGGGCGAAGCAACTCAGTGCTCCGCCCCTGCCGTTTCAACTATTTATTTATGAGAGCCTTAATATCCAGTAATCACTACTCGACTATTAAGGACGAGGGATGTAGGGAAATTGTTATTGGTTTTTCAACTACACCTATACAACAATCCCCACACATCGAAAGTCACATTCACCATCGCTAAAAGAGCTTAAAAATTGCAAAGGCCGGAGCGCATCAGCGCCCCGGCCCATATATCAATTGTGAATGAGCGGATTACACGTTGAACAGGAAATGCATTATATCGCCGTCCTGCACCACGTACTCCTTACCCTCGATATTCATCTTACCGGCCTGGCGCACTGCTGCCTCCGAGCCAAGCTCCACATAATCCTGATACTTGATCACCTCAGCGCGGATAAACCCTTTCTCAAAATCCGTGTGGATGATGCCGGCACATTTGGGAGCCTTGCTGCCGCGCATGAAGGTCCACGCCCTCACCTCATCGGCGCCGGCAGTGAAGAATGTCTGCAAGTCAAGCAGCGAATATGCCGCCCTGATCAGGCGCGACACACCGCTCTCCTCAAGGCCGATCTCCTGAAGAAACATCTGACGGTCCTCAAAAGTGTCAAGCTCGGCAATCTCCGCCTCGGTTTGGGCGGCAACCACCAGAATCTGAGCGTTTTCATCGGCTGTGGCCTTGCGCACAGCCTCCACATAGGCGTTGCCGGTGGCAGCGGAAGAGTCATCCACATTGCACACATACAGCACAGGCTTGTTGGTCAGCAGAAACAGGTCGCGGGCATACTTCTGCTCGTCCACGGTGTCAAACTCCACCGACCGCGCAGGCTTGCCCTGCTCAAGGGCCTCCTTGAACTTGGCCAGCACCTCATATTGCATCTTGGCCACCTTGTCGCCACCCGTCTGCGCCTGCTTCTGGGTCTTGGCGATACGGCTCTCCACAGTCTCAAGGTCTTTGATAAGAAGCTCATAGTCAATAATCTCCTTATCGCGCACCGGATCCACCGAACCGTCCACATGGGTGATATTGTCATCGTCAAAGCAGCGGAGCACATGGATTATGGCATCCGTTTCGCGGATATTGGCCAAGAACTTATTGCCAAGCCCTTCGCCCTTGCTCGCGCCCTTGACCAATCCGGCGATATCCACAATCTCCACCGTTGCCGGCACCACGCTGCGCGGCTGGCACATCTCCACAAGCTTCGTGAGCCTGTCGTCTGGCACCGTAATCACACCCACATTCGGTTCGATGGTGCAGAACGGGAAGTTGGCCGATTGAGCCTTAGCGTTGGACAAACAGTTGAACAAGGTGGATTTGCCCACATTGGGCAGCCCCACAATACCACATTGTAGTGCCATATTCTATTTGATTAATGTCTGATTCGGTTTGTGAGCCGCAAAGTTACGCAATTTTTATAAGAATTATAGAATTATAGGAATTAGATTCTGTCAAGCACAGTGCCGATAAGGTCGCGCACAGCCGTCTTGTAGTTGGGCGTGGCGTCATGACGCATACGGTTGGCTATAATGGAGCACACTGTCATCGCCTTGTGACCCATAAGGCGCGCAAGTCCCTGGAGGGGAGCACTCTCCATCTCATAATTGGTCACTTTGCGGCCATCGTGGCGGAACTCCTCGATGCGGCGGTTGAGGTCGGGGTTGGCCAGCGGCAAACGGAGCTCTCGGCCCTGCGGTCCATAGAAACCCACAGCCGAGATAGTGACCCCACGCACCATATCATCGCGCCCTATCACATCCACCAGATGCTCATCGGAGTCCACCACGTAGGGTTTGGCCCACAGCGGATTCCAGTCCACATGATGGCAGAAATCGTGCTCGAATTCCAGGTCGGCCACATCGTTGCGCCCGGCATAATAGTTGAGCACGCCGTCAAACCCTATCGACTTCTCGGCAATCACCGGAGTGCCAAGCTTCAGTTCGGGCTGAAGGGCACCGCTGGTGCCTATGCGCACCATCTGGAGCGTGCGGTGCTCGGGGCGCACCTCGCGGGTGGCGAAATCAATATTGGCCAACGCATCCAGTTCATTGACAACAATATCAATATTGTCCGGGCCGATACCATGGCTCAAGCACATGATAGGCTTACCCTGATATGTGCCCCCGATAGTGTGGAACTCGCGGCTCTGCACCTCGAATGTCCTGGTGTCGAAAAACTCCGCCACCATGTTCACCCTCGCCGGGTCACCCACAAGGATGATGCGGTCGGTAAGCTGCTCCGGAAGCAGATGCAGATGAAACACTGAACCATCGGAGTTAATGATTAATTCCGACGATGCTATAACTTTCTTTTCCATATTCTTGAATTTTGATTTTTCATTCTTGATGTATAACAATTCCACACCTCTTATGGTGCGCTCCGGCGATATGTGCCGCCCGGATAAGCCGTCACCATGCCCCTGAACTCCAAGTCTATCAACGCCGACATCAGCCTGCCCACCGGAATATCAAGCTCCACCGACAGCTTGTTGAGCTGCGCTTCGCCGTGATGGTTGAGATACTGCGCCACAGCCTCCTGGTCAGGCGGCAGCGGATCAAACAGCACCTGCTGCTCCGCGGACGCATCCTTTCTCACCACCGGCCAGCGCATGTCGGCTATCAGCTCGTCGGCGTCCTGCACCAACTTGGCCACACAGAGCGATATGAGCTTGTTGCACCCCTGGCTGTAAACATCGGAGGTGCGTCCCGGAAGAGCGAACACATCCCGGCTGTAGCCCGACGCAATCTTGGCCGTTACCATGGCGCCTCCCTTACGGGCCGACTCCACCACAATAGTGCAATGGCTCATTCCGGCCACTATGCGGTTGCGCGCCAGAAAATTACCTTTGTGCACAGCATCTGTGGAGCGATAGTCGGTGACCAACGCCCCGCCTTGGCGCACCATATCGGCCGCCACAGAGCGGTGCACTGCCGGATATATCGTGTTGAGTCCGTGGGCAAGCACGCCTATGGTCGACAACCCATAGCGGAGCGCGGCCTTATGTGCGGCCACATCCACCCCGTAAGCCAATCCGCTCACCACAGTCACTCCGCCTTCCACCTTATCGGCCAGCCCCTTGACGAGGCGGTCGGTGAACTCAAGGCCGTAGGGCGTGATATGCCGCGTGCCCACTATCGACAGCGTCTGCGGCGCATTGAGCGACGCTCCGCCCAGGGCATACAGCAGCAGCGGGGCATCCTCGCATCGCGTCATAAGCTGCGGATACTCCTTGTCGGTGTAATATATGGGGCGGATGCCATTGGCCGACACGAAATCAGCCTCTCTACGCGCCTCATCGAGCAGCCGTTGACGGTATTCGGTATCCATCAGCTTGTTGCGGCTCCCGAGCACAGCTCCGAGCTGGCTTGGTGTGGCCCTGAAAAAAGCCTCCTCGCTCCCAAGACGGTTCAGCACCTCGGTGGCGAACACGGTGCTCACGCCACGCAGAGACGCGAACGCTATCCTGTATGTCAGCTGCTCATCCATCAAAGATATTCAGCAAAAGCCTCGGCGAGCACATCACCCTTGCTGAGACGACCGTTCTCGATACACACCACCCATATATCGGCCTTGGCCACAACCTCGCCACCGGGCAGCTTGTAGATATCCTGCTCAAACACGAATTTAGCACCTTCGCGCCTCATGGCAAGCTTGCTCACCATCTCCTCGCCCAACCGCAGCGGCGTGAGATACTCTATCTCCACCTTGCGGAGCACCGGATCGATGCCGCGCTCCTGCATGGTACGGAACGAGGTGCCCGCTGCCCGGCAAAACTCATGCCGGGTGTGCTCCATATAATGCAGATAGTTGGCGTTGTTCACTATTCCCTGCGAGTCCACCTCATAGTCGCGCACTCGCATCACAAGTTCAAATTGATAGTCAGGGTTGCGTTTCATCAGCGTTTGGAGAATGTTAAGGGGCCGACTCCGAGCCGGCCCCTTGATATTCAATAAGTTCTGTTTATGCCTGAGGGGCAGCGGGAGCTGCGCTTGCCGGCTGGGCCATCGACACTGTGGCGGGCTTTGCCTCCCATCCGAGAGCACTGGCACCAAGCACTGCGGCATCGGCCTCCTTGAGCTCCGAGGGAAGAATCTGCACTTTACCCTTCCAGATACTCAGCATATTGCGTTCCATGCTCTCGCGCAGCGGCTTCATCAGAAGCTCACCGCTCTTGGCCAGGCCGCCAAACAGCACAAACGCTTCGGGCGAGGAGAACACTGTGAAGTCGGCCAACGCTTCGCCGAGGATATTGCCGGTATATTCAAACACCTTCTGGGCCAGCTTGTCACCGGCCATGGCGGCATCATACACATCCTTGGATGTGATATCCTCCACGGGGATGTCGCGCAGCAGCGACGGATCCTCTCTCAGCTCCAGAAATTCGCGAGCCGTGCGGGCCACACCTGTAGCCGAGCAGTAGGTTTCCAAACACCCAGTGCGTCCGCAGCCGCACAGGCGTCCATTGTTGCGCTTCACAATCACATGGCCGAGCTCGCCGGCAAAGCCGTCATGCCCATACACAAGCTGTCCGTTGATAACGATACCGCTGCCCACACCGGTGCCGAGGGTGATCATGATGAAATCCTTCAGACCACGCGCAGCGCCGTAGGTCATCTCACCGATGGCTGCGGCGTTGGCATCGTTGGTGATGGCAACAGGAATACCAAACTTATCGCTCAGCATCTTGGCAAAAGGTATGGGAGTGGGCCATGGCAGGTTCACACCATCCTCAATCATACCGGTGAAATAGTTGGCGTTGGGCGCACCCACACCTATGCCGAAAATCTTGCCTTCAGCTTCGAGCTGGTTCACCAGACGCATGGTTTCATGATACAGTTCATCAATATAATCGTTGATATTCGAATGTTTGCGTGTTTTGATAGAGTTGCTTGCAAGCACCACGCCGCGGGCATCCACGATGCCGAACACCGTGTTGGTGCCGCCCATGTCTATGCCGATCACATAAGGTTTGGAGTTGACCATGATAGTAGATATAATTATATTGTTTTGAATTTAGTTACGCTTTTGTAGCTGCAAAGATATAGTATTTTCTCAATTATCAGTAATTTTGTAGCCGCAAAACATATTTTTTATTGATTTTTATGCTTCAACTCCCCGACAATATACTCCCCGCCGACACTACGGTGGTCAAAGCGGCCGAGGCTCATGCTTCTTCGCTCAAGAACCTCACTTTCGATGACTTACTCTCCCGGCTCGCTTCCGGCACCGTGGACCTCGCCATCAGCATCGCCATCGCCATCGCGGTGTTCTACGCCGGGAAATTCATCATCCGTAAGATCCACACCTTCATAGGCACCATCCTCCTGCGCCGCAACGTTGATGCCTCGCTGAGCACCTTCATCCTGTCACTCGTGCGCATTGTGCTCTATTTCATTCTAATCATCACAGTGATCGGCATCCTCGGCATACCCACAAGCTCATTCCTGGCTCTCTTTGCCTCAGCCGGCGTGGCCATCGGTATGGCTCTGAGCGGCACTTTGCAAAACTTTGCCGGCGGCGTGCTCATCCTCCTGCTCAAGCCCTACAAGATAGGAGATTACATCGAAGCCCAAGGATATGCCGGAACGGTGATGGAGATTCAGATTTTCAGCACCATCATCTGCACACCCGACAATAAATCGATCATCATCCCCAACGGCGGCCTGTCCACCGGCAGCATCAACAACTGGAGCCGGGAGCGCTACCGCCGCGTGGAATGGCAGATCGCAGTATCCTACGGCGACAATGTGGAGACAGCGAGGCGCCTAATCCTCAACATGTTCAGCGCCGACAAACGCATCATCCAGGGCACTCACTCGCTTGACAGCTTCGACAATGCCGACCTCGAGCCCGACTCCGATCAGACAGCCGACCAAACAACCTCGCCAAAGAAAGGGTTCTGGGCCCGCTTCTTCTCGCGACGCAATGCCATCCGCGCCGACATTGCCGAGCGCGAACGCCGACAGGAAGCACGCCTGCGCCAGCTTCGTCCCGCCGTGGACCGCACCCCCACCGTGCGCCTCGGACAGTTGGCCGACAGCGCCATCGTGCTCACCATCCGCGCCTGGGTCAAGAGCAGCGACTACTGGAGCGTGTTCTACGACTACAACGAACGGTTCTACACCGACTTCCCCAAAAACGGCCTCTCGTTCCCATTCCCCCAGATGGATGTTCACCTGACAAAATAATTCCGGCAACGACCACCGCCATAACATCCTGACTATCACACACAACCACACCAGCCCGCGTTCACTCATCCCTCAAATGGATGTGCCGCCACGCAGCGGCTATGTCATAGCACCACTCTATAAATCAACACATTGCACCATTTCACACCACCGGATTATCGAGAGTCCCGACTGCCCTGTTAATCTGTATTAAATGGTATATTCTATGCGGAAATTCCATTTTTTTTCATTATTTTTGTAGCCAAATATTTCGTTGCCTGAACGAGGCCGGCCGATCATCATCACTCCTCTCAGCCCACCATTGCGTGGCTGTCATCACGATTCCGCTCTCCCCTCCATCTTTACGGCCTCACAGCGGACAGCGGCATTTGGCCACACTCTCCTCACCCCGAGCCATGAGCATGCCGCGCAGGTCTGTACCCACAGCCCTATCCGCCACCGACCATGAAATAAAAAAAATAACAACATAAATGACAAGTAAATGGAATTATGCACCCCTTACTTCAGAAGAGCAGAAATTAGAATCGGAATTAGCTAAACGATATGCCGGCTGTCCGCCTGTGAGCGAACTGCTGGTACAGCGTGGCATATCGTCGGTCAAGGAGGCGGAGAAGTTTTTTCATCCATCTCTCAAGGACTTGCACGACCCGTTTCTGATGCCCGGCATGGACAAAGCCGTTGCCCGGCTCAACAAAGCAATGGGTGCCAAGGAGCGCATCATGGTTTACGGCGACTATGATGTGGACGGCACCACAGCCGTAGCACTGGTATATAAATACCTGCAAAATTTTTATTCCAACATCGAATACTACATCCCCACCCGCTACGACGAGGGGTACGGGATTTCTCTGCGGTCCATTGACTACGCCGCCTCGCAAGGGGTGAAGCTCATCATCATCCTCGACTGCGGCATCAAGGCCATTCAGGAAATCAAGTATGCCAAATCGCTCGGCATCGACTTCATCATCTGCGACCACCATGTGCCCGATGAGGAGCTGCCGGAGGCGGTGGCCATCCTCAACCCCAAGATGGAAGGGAGCACATATCCGTGTCCCCACCTTTCTGGCTGCGGCGTAGGGTTCAAACTGATGCAGGCATTTGCCAAAAGCAATGGCATCGGCGATGCCGAACTCGACGCGATGCTCGACCTTGTGGCCGTAAGCATCGCCGCCGACATTGTGCCTATGGTGGATGAGAACCGCATCATGGCCTATCACGGATTGCGGAGGCTCAACAACAATCCCAACATGGGGCTACGAGCCATTATCCGCATCTGCGGCCTCACCAGCAAGGAGATAACCATCTCCGATGTGATATTCAAGATTGGTCCGCGCATCAACGCCTCCGGACGCATGCAGAGCGGGCGCGAGGCTGTGGAGCTGCTGGTGGCACGCGATGCCTCCGACGCCTACGAGAAAGCAAAGGCCATCGACCAGTACAACAAGGACCGCAAGGAGCTCGACAAGCGTATCACCGAGGAGGCCAACGCCATTCTTGAAGCTCACGGCGAGCTGCTCGACGACAAGAAGTCGATTGTGATCTACAACAAGGACTGGCACAAAGGAATCATCGGCATCGTAGCCTCGCGACTCACCGAGCTGTACTACAAACCCTCGGTGGTGCTCACCCTCGCCAACGGCCTTGCCACCGGCTCATCCCGCTCTGTCCAGGGGTTTGACATCTACAAGGCTGTGGACTCCGCACGCGACATCCTCGAAAACTTCGGAGGCCATGCCTACGCTGTGGGACTAAGCCTCAAGGAGGAGAACATTCCCGAATTCACACGCCGCTTCGAGGAGTATGTCAAGGCCAACATCACCACCCGGCAGCTCACTCCCCTGCTGGAGATTGACGCTTTCCTCACATTCTCGCAGATCACCCCCGAGTTTGTCAACACTCTCCGCCATTTCAATCCGTTCGGGCCGGGCAACAACAAGCCGGTGTTCTGCGCTCGCTCCGTGATGGATTTCGGCACCAGCAAACTTGTGGGCAAGAACCTCGAGCATATCAAGCTGGAGCTCGTGGACGACACCTCCGGCAAGGTGTTCAATGGCATCGCATTCAACATGAGCCAATATTTCGAGCACATACACGCACGCAAGCCGTTCGACATCTGCTTCACCATCGAGGACAACAAGCACCGCTCCTCCACCCCCGACATACAGCTGCTTATCAAAGAGATACACATAAAATAAGCCCCGCACCGCCATGCCCACTCCCGAGGAGATACTGGAGCAGTACTGGGGTTATCCCTCATTCCGCCCCCGCCAGCGCGAAATCATCGATTCCGTTCTGGCGGGGCGCGACACTTTGGGACTCCTGCCCACCGGCGGCGGCAAAAGCATCACTTTTCAGGTGCCTGCAATGATGCTGCCGGGACTCACCATCGTGGTCACGCCACTCATCTCGCTCATGAAGGACCAGGTGGACAACCTACGCGAACGTGGCATACGCGCCGTGGCTCTCCATTCGGGACTTTCGCGCAGCGAGCACCGGCTTGGCATCGACCGCTGTCGGCTCGGGAAAGCGAAGATTCTCTATCTGTCGCCCGAAAAACTGCAGTCGCCCAACTTCCTATCCACTCTCACCGCACTAAATATCAGCCTCATAGTGGTGGACGAGGCACATTGCATATCGCAATGGGGCTACGATTTCAGGCCATCATATCTCAAGATTGCCCAACTGCGCCACCAGTGTCCCGATGTTCCGGTGCTGGCCCTCACGGCAAGTGCCACCGCCGAAGTGACGCAGGACATCATGCTGCGGCTGGAGTTCAAGGCACCCAATGTGATTGCCCGAAGCTTCGCCCGCACCAACCTCAGCTACATAGCGCGCTACTCCGACCACAAGGAGGCCACGCTGCTGCAGGTGCTCCGCAACACCTCCGGCTCGGCCATCGTGTATGTGCGCTCCCGTAAGCGCACCAAGGAAATTGCACAGCTACTTGTCAATGAGGGCATAAGCGCCGACTTCTACCATGCCGGGCTCCCTGTGGAGGAGAAGAACGAACGGCAAAACCGCTGGAAAGAGTCCACCACACGCGTGATGGTGGCCACCAACGCATTCGGCATGGGTATCGACAAGCCCGATGTGCGCGTGGTGGTGCATATCGATGTGCCGATGGGCCTGGAGGAATACTACCAGGAGGCGGGGCGCGCCGGACGCGACGGACTCCCGGCCTTCGCTGTGATAATAGCGTCGCAATACGACAAAGCCTCTCTCACACGCCGCCTCAACGAAGCGTTCCCGCCCAAAGAGTTCATCAAGCGGGTGTATGAGCTTGCGGGCAATTTTCTCAACCTGGCAGTCGGGAGTGGCTACGGCACGGTGTTTGAATTCAATTTCAGCCTGTTCTGCGAGCGGTTTCAGCTTCCGCCGGTGCCCACACGCAACGCCCTGATGCTGCTCACCCGGGCCGGATATATCGACTATGTGGATGAAGTGGCCACCCGCTCACGGGTGATGATGGCGTGCAGCAAAAATGAGCTTTACAACCAGCCCCTGCCGGAAAAAGCCGACACTGTGCTCCAGGTACTCCTCCGCTCCTACACCGGACTGTTTGCCGACTATGTGCATATCCACGAATCAGCCATCGCCCTCCGCGCCTCGCTGAGCGAGGAGGATGTGTATCAGGCTCTCCTCACCCTCGGGCGCGAGCACCTGCTCTACTATGTGCCACGCACATCCACCCCCTACCTTGTATATACTACCTCACGCGAGGAACCCAGATATATCGTCCTCCCGACCACCGTTTACGAAGACCAGCGCCAAAGGCTCGAGCACCGCGTGGAGGCTATGCGCCAATTCGTTTATGCTACCGATAAATGTCGCTCAACAATGCTGCTCTCCTACTTCGGCGAATCCGCCACCGGAGAGTGCGGCATCTGCGACCACTGCCGCAAGAGAACAGATCGTCCGCAGACGGATTACCGCGGGCAGATATTGCGTCTGGCAGCCCAACCCGGCGGCCACACAATAGACCACATCGCACAGCAGCTCTCCACCACACCACAGGCCCTTGTGCCGCAGTTGCGCAAGCTGATGGACGAGAACAAAATTATGGTGACGGGCACCGTGGTCACCAAAATTTAGCTACATTTGCAATGTGAAAAAAATTGACCAGGGCACAGTTCAGCGTATTCTCGACGCCGCCGACATTGTGGAGGTGGTGAGCGACTTCGTCCACCTCAAGCGAAGAGGGTCGGGCTACATCGGCCTATGCCCGTTTCACAATGAGCGGACACCAAGCTTTTCGGTGAGCAAGACAAAGGGGATCTGCAAATGTTTCAGCTGCGGCAAAGGTGGCAGCGCGGTCAATTTCATCATGGAGCTCGAGCAGCTGAGCTACTACGAGGCTCTGCGCTATCTGGCCAAGAAGTACAACATCGAGATCGAGGAGCGCGAGCTCACCGACAAGGAGCGGCAGGAAGCAAGCGAACGCGAGAGCATGATGGCTATCAACGAGTTTGCCATGCTCCATTTCGAGCATATCCTCGCCGACACGGCCGACGGACGCAACATTGGACTGGCTTATTTCCGCGAGCGCGGCATCAACGATGCCATGATCAAGCGGTTTCACCTCGGCTATAGCCTTGAGAAACCTGACGACCTGCAACAGGCCGCCCTCTCCAAAGGGTTCACCGAGCATTTCCTGCTTGAAACTGGGCTATGCTACCGCACCGACAAAGGTGCGATAAAGGACCGCTTCCGCGGCAGGGTGATCTACCCGGTGTTCACCGTCAGCGGCAAGGTGGTGGCGTTCGGCGGACGCACCCTGCGCAAGGACAAGGATGTGGCCAAATATGTCAACTCGCCGGAATCAACAGTGTACAAGAAAAGCCGCGAGCTCTACGGCCTCTATCAGGCCAAGCAAGCCATCGTGCGCAAGGACAAGTGCATCCTCGTGGAAGGGTACATGGATGTGATTTCGATGCACCAGAGCGGAGTGGAGAATGTGGTGGCCTCATCAGGCACTTCTCTCACCGAGGGACAGATACGCCTCATCCACCGCTTCACCGAGAATGTGACCGTAATCTACGACTCCGACCCCGCGGGCATCAAGGCTTCGCTCCGAGGCATTGACATGCTTCTCGCCGAAGGACTGAATATCAAGGTGCTGCTCCTCCCCGACGGCGACGACCCCGACAGCTTCGCGCAGACCCACAGCTCCACCGAGGTGGAGGAGTATATCGCCGGGCACGAAACCGACTTCATCCGCTTCAAAACCGACATTCTGATGCGCGGTGTGGAGAACGATCCTATTGCCCGCGCCAAGGTGGTGCAGGATATTGTCCGCTCCATATCCATGATTCCCGACCCGATCACCCGCACTGTATATATAGGTGAATGCAGCCGCTCGATGCAGATTGACGAAAAGGTGCTCACCCTGCAGGTGGCCAAGTTCATTGCCGACCGCCGCGAGCGCGAGGCCACCGACGCCCAGCGCAGGCGCAACCGCGAAGCTGCCGGACTCCCCCCGGAAAATGAGGAGACCGCCGCGCCAACGCCCGATGTGCCGGTTCAGCCCAAACCGGACGATTCCGCCGCGCCAATTTCAGGCGACGCACGGTTTTTGTTCCCATACGAGCGCGAGCTGCTCCGCTATGTGCTCAAATACGGCATGATGTACCTGTGTGATGTGCCGGTGGACGATGAAGGGAATGTGCGCCCCATGAATGTGCTTGAATATGTGGACCATGAGTTGCGCGACGACAACATCGCCCTCTCCAACCCCGAGCTGGCTCACACCTTTGAGGCCGCCAAGCGGGTGAGCGCGTCATGGGACAACGACTACACCGCCTATATGGCCAAGGCCGAAGAGCAAAAGAAAGCGTTCATTGCCGCCGGCATAGAGCAGATACGCAACAATGCCGATGATGTGGCCTCGATTGAAGTGGCGGAAAAACGGCTCATGGAGCAAGCCGGGGAGCAGATGCAGAACGCACTGGTGCAATATTCGGCGCTGTATATAGAAAAGGTGTTGGCATCGGACCCCGACGATTCCGTGAGGCGCATCACCACTGAGCTCGTAAGCTCCAAGCACAAACTCAGCAAAATCCACACCAAGTATGCCAAGATATCGCAAGAGGAGGACCGCCTTTTCGAGCTGCTTCCAAGAGCTGTTTACAACCTCAAGGAAGCACTGATAGAGTGCGACATACGCTCCACCATGCAGCAAATCGGACAGCAATACGCATCATCCGAGCGCGACATGGAGAGCGTGCGCTCGCTGATGGAACGGATTGCCAATCTCAACGAGATGAAAAAAGAGCTCGCCAAATACCTTGGCGAGCGTATCCTTTCACCTCACAAGCGGTAGATCAGTGCGATTTGAGCATAAGGCCTACGCGCTCCTGAAGACCAAACATCAGATTCATCACATGGACAGCGGAGCCGGCTGATCCTTTGATTTTGTCGTCAATAGCCACGCTCACCACGAGCCTCGGCTCGGATTTCTGCAGATGGATGATACATTTGTTGGTTCCGGCCACCTCCATGAGAGTGGGCAGCGTATCGGCCACGAGCGTGAAGCTATGGTCGGAGAAAAACTCCTCATACAGTTTCTCGATCTCGCCCACGCCAACAGGAGTTTCCATATACACCGTTGCGGCGATGCCGTTTTGCCATCCGCCGGCAGTCACCACATACAGCATCTCGCTGTGGAAGCTGGCCTGCAACTGTCCGAGCGCGCTGCGGATCTCACTATCCTCCTCATGCTCGAGGAGCGCCAACGGCTCGCCCGGCTCTGCCTCGGGTTCAGCAGCCACCGCGCAGATATGAATGGTGGAGTTGAGCAGCAGATTCTTGGCCAGCGGCAGCAGCGCGGGGAGCACGGCACATGCCAGCGGACCGGGCATTGCGGCACGTTTGGCTCCGCGCACCAGCGGTTTGCGATTCATCTCCGGCAGCGCATACACCCATGGCGAGTCGGCATCCATGAGCGACTGCTCCCTGAAATCAGGCGACAGGTCTATCACCTTGAGGTCGTCGGGCACAGCGTGGTTGGCCATGAACCGCAGCGAAGCTCCCGGTTCGGTGTCGGCCATGAACAGCACATCCAGCTCCTCGAGCGGAATCTGCGAGCTGAACCGCATGAAAGTTTCCCCTCTCAGTCCGCGATGCACCTGCGAGAGCAGCTTGCCGTCGGCCTCAGGGGCATGGACGCATACTATCTCCACATCGGGATGGTTGATCAATATTTTCAATATTTCACGAGCCTGGGGCGTTGTGCCACCGGTGATTGCTGCTTTTATCATGATTCTAATTTTTGTTTTGCTTCTGCTATGACATTGGGCGGGAGAGTGGCGGACAGCAGCGTGAGCAGCTCCTCGCGGGATGCGCCCTCGGCCAGAGCCACAAACACAGTATCGGCTCCGGCGATAGTGCCAAGCACCAGCGGCGACTGCACCTCATCTATATCGTATGCCAATCCGCCGGCATAACCGTTGCGGGTCTTGATCACCGCGATATTGCCGGTGAATGTCAGCGACAGGATAGCGGCCTGGCGCACAGTGTCCATAGCCTGCGTGGCCACCTCATCGGCAGCGGTGCCGTTTGCGGCAATCACATAGCGGTAGCCACCCATTTCGGTCACCACCTTGGATGTGCGCAAGGTTTTCAAGTCGCGTGACAAAGTGGCCTGGGTCACCTCGCAGTTGCGGGCCTTGAGCTCATCCATCAACTCTTCCTGCGAGCCCACTTGGTTGTGGAGCAGGATATTCACTATCAGCGACAATCGCGCCTGTCGTTTGTTCATTATTTCTATGGTCGGATATAAGTTACAGCTACAAAGCTAATACACAAATAATAATTATGCAAAATTTTTTCACTAAAAAAAACTCCGCGCCCACTTCAAAGCGGGCGCGGAACTACATTTGCATATTTATTTAACTTTTCAGTCAACCTGTTTGGTTAATCCTCCAGGCGGCGGGCACCGTCGCTCACCACCACGGGATAGATCTGGGGCTTGTGGCCATACTTTGCAAGGAACTTCTCGGTGACAGTGTTGATGAACGGTTCGTAGAGCTCATCCTTGACAAGGTTGACAGTGCAGCCGCCGAAGCCGCCGCCCATGATGCGGGAGCCGGTCACGCCACACTCCTTGGCCACATCATTGAGATAGTCAAGCTCCTCGCAGCTAACCTCATAAAGCTTCGACATACCCTCGTGGGTCTTGTACATACGGTCGCCCACAGTCTCGTAGTCGCCATGCAGCAGCGCATCGCACACATCAAGCACCCTCTGCTTCTCGCCAATCACATATTCGGCGCGCATGAAATCCTCGTGCGAGATTTTGTCCTTGGCAGCATTGAGCATATCCATATCGGCATCGCGAAGAGTCTCCACGCCGAGAGTCTTGGCCACACGCTCGCAGCTTTCGCGGCGCTTGTTGTAGGGCGAGTCAACGAGTTCGTGCTTCACACGCGAGTCCACAAGCACCAGCTTGTAGCCGTCGAGCTTGAACGGGAAATACTCAAACTCGCCCGAACGGCAGTCAAGACGCATCAGATGGTCCTTTTTGCCATGCACGGATGCGAACTGGTCCATTATGCCGCAGTTCACGCCGCAGTAGTTGTGCTCGGTGCTCTGGCCAATCTTGGCGAGCTCCATTTTGGGAAATTTGTTGTCGTTGAACAAGTCGTTGAGCGCGTTGGCAAAACAGCTTTCCAAGGCAGCCGACGAAGAGAGACCGGCGCCGAGAGGCACATTGCCGGCAAAAGCGGCGTCAAACCCCTTCACAGAGCCGCCGCGCTTGATGATTTCGCGGCAAACACCGAATATATAGCGTGCCCACTGCTGCTCGGGAGCATCCTCCTCGCGCAGACCAAACTCGGCATACTCGTTGAGGTCAAGCGAATACAAGTGCACCTTGTCTGTGCCGTTGGGACGAATCTCGGCCATAATCACCTTGTCGATGGCACCGGGAAACACAAAACCGCCATTGTAGTCAGTATGCTCACCGATGAGATTGAAGCGTCCCGGGGCTACATAAAACACACCCTCGCCGCCAAAATTGCTTTGAAACTGCTCGTGAATTTTATTTTTCATGATAAATTAATAGGATTATATGATTTACATTTTCAGCAAATGTAATCATTTTTTCCACTACCACAAAACATCACATCCGATTACAAACATCCGCGAGGATTGTTCAGTGATTTTTGGTTAAAAATAATTAAAAACATATAGAGCAAAAGGAGTCCTTAGTTTTTGACTTTTACAATTCAATCACATACATTAACTTTGCACACCGATTACAAAACACATTTTTTTCGGCAGGGATATCCGCCAATCACATTGTTTAAAACAGGGTTCGTAAACCGACACACATCATATGCTGAAACACTTTCTTGTAGCATTGCTGCTTGCGGTGACCAGTGTTGTTCCACAGTTCACTTATGCGCAGAATGTTGCCGTAAAAACCAATTTGCTCAGCGATGGATTTCTCAATCCCAACATTGGCGCTGAGATAGGCGTAGCCCCGCGATGGACTGTCGCCGCAGACTTTCAATTCAATGGATGGACACTCAGCCATGACCGCAGATGGAAGCACTGGGCTGTTCAACCTCAGGCCAGATACTGGTTCTGCGACCGTTTCGGAGGTCACTTCGTAGGCGTTCATGCCCATGGAGGTCAGTTCAACGTAGGCGGTCTTGACATCAACGCCAACTTCTTGGGCACCGACTACAGAAAGCTGCTCCATTCCCGCTACCAGGGATGGTTTGTGGGCGCAGGCGTAAGCTACGGCTACGACTGGGTGCTCAGCCAGCATTGGAACCTTGAGGCCGAAATAGGCGTAGGATACTCCTACACCCGCTTTGACCAATTCAGATGCGAGGGATGCGGCAAAAAGACAGGCACCGACCTGAGCCACAACTATTGGGGCATCACCCGCCTTGCCATTAGCATCGTATATCTTTTCTAACCAACCAATCCTTATCCAACCACGCATACACCAATGACAAGATTCACACGATTTTGTTTCATAGCCGCTGTGGCAACAATATTCTGCGCCGACTTCCATGCGCTGGGAGCACACGCTCCACAGCTTCCCGGGCAGGGGCTTAAAGCCGACACATTTGCCATGAAGCGTCAAGGCGACCGTTTTCTCATCAACCTGGCACTTGACTACAGCGGACTGAAAGTGTCATCCAACAGAGCCAAAGTTATAGAACCGCGTCTGGTCAACGGCAACGACTCCATCACCCTTCAGCCGGTAGGAATCTACGGACACCGTCGCTACTATTATTATAAGCGCAACTCTTCCGACGGCACAATGATTGCCGGAGAGGATGAAAAAGCTTACATCAAGTCCAAGGCTCCCAACAAAATGGACTATAATATCGATATCCCCTATGCAGAGTGGATGAACGGCGCCACCATGACCGTAAACACCTGCGAATATGGCTGCTGCAACAATATCGAGGCTATGCAGACCGACACCCTCGGGATATTCAACTTTTTTGTATTTCATCCGCAGTGGGTATTTGTCCGCCCGCAGGAGCAGGGACCGAAAACCCGCCAGCTCTCAGGCCGCGCTTTCATCGACTTCCCGGTGGACCAGACAGTCATTTACCCCGACTATCGCCGCAATGCCACCGAGCTTGGCAAAATCCAGGCCACCATCGACTCTGTGCGCGACGACTCCGATGTCACCATCACCAAAGTGTGGCTCAAAGGTTTCGCTTCGCCCGAAAGTCCATATTCCCACAACACCGACCTGTCGTTGGGCCGTGTGGCAGCACTCAAAAGCCATATTCAGAAACTTTATCATTTTGCTCCGGGGGTGATAGAGACGGACAACGAGCCTGAAGACTGGGAAGGACTGCGCCGCTTTGTGGAAGAGTCCAACCTCGAGCACAAAGCCCAGATTCTGGAGCTCATAGACTCCAATATGGCACCCGACCCCAAAGAAGCACGCATCAAAAAGCTTTACCCGCAGGAGTACAAGTTCATGCTGACACAATTCTACCCTGCCCTGCGCCACACCGACTACCGAATCGACTATCAGATCCGTCAGTTCACTGACATCAACGAACTGCGCGAGATATTCCGCAAAGACCCCACCAAGCTGAGCCTCGGTGAATTCTTCACCTTGGCAGCGAGCTATCCCGAGGGAAGCGAGGAGTTCAACAATGTGTTCGACACCGCCGTCCGCATGTATCCCACAGACCCCACGGCCAACCTCAATGCCGCTACAGCCGCCCTTCAATCCGGTAACTACAAACTGGCCAAGCGCTTCTTGGCCAACGCCGGCGATTCAGCCACCGCAAGCTACAGCCGTGGCATATATGCCGCCCTGACTGAAGATTATGCGCAGGCCCGCGAGCAGTTCGTCAAAGCGGCCAACGCCGGCATGACACAGGCAGCAGATGCACTCAGCCAGCTTGACAAGCTTGACAATCAAAGCAAATAGCAAGAAAAAAATCACATAATAAATAATCAATACTAATCATCTAACTGCAATGAAAAAATCAATTTTCATGTCGATCGTTGCGGCTATGGCACTCACCGCTTGCTCAAGCGACGAGCCCTTGATGGACGCAAACGTGAACGACAACAATGAGACACTGGAGGCAGGCAACCACTACCTGTCAATCAACATCGTGGCAGCTCCCGGCAATGGCGGCGGCACTGCCACTCTCAGCACCCGCGCCACCGGCGATCCTAACGGTAATGCGACATACGAGGACGGTATCGGCAACGAGAACGAAGTAAAAGCCGTGCGTTTCTACTTCTTTGACAATGAAGGCAACGCAGCCTGCGTCAAGGCCGACGGCACCAACAATGTTTACTTCCAGACCACCAGCACTGCTACCGGTGACGCCCCCAATGTGGAGAAAAAGGTGAACGCACTCATCGTGATCAGCACCAAGGAAGGTGACAAATTCCCCTCGCAGATTGTGGCTGTCGTGAACCCCGACGAAGAAGGTCTCGATGGAACCTCCATGGACCTCGCCACCCTCCGTGCCCGCCACAAAAATTATGTGGCCACAGCCAAAGGCGACAAAGGAGCTTTCGTGATGATCAACTCCGTATATAGCCAGAACGGCGAAATCTCCACCACTGCAGTAACTAGAGAAAACTATGGCGAAAACGAAACCGAAGCCAAGAAATCTCCCGTCAACATCTATGTGGAGCGTGCCGTGGCCAAGGTTCGCGTGAAGCTCGGCGCCAATCTCGGTGTTGATGGCAACAACCGGATCGCGCTCAAGGATGCCGAAGGCAAGAACATCGTTATTGACGGACAGCAGATCTACCTCCAGCTCAGCAAGTGGAACCTCACAGCTGAAACCGACGAAGGCTGGCTCAGCAAGCATATCGACGCCTCATGGGCTTCCGATCTGTTTGGCGCAGAACCTTGGAACTGGGAACCCTATTTCCGTTCCTACTGGGCTTCCAGCTACGCCAACCCTGTGTCCAACCAGCTCTGGCACCCCTACAACGACATAATCGCCAACGGTAAGGAGTTTGGTACCGACTACATCTACACCAACGAGAACACCGTACAGACCCTCGGCCTTACCAAGGCTTCCGAAGGTGCTGACATCGAACCGCTCACCAAGGTAATCATGGCAGGTACTCTCGTTGATGCCACAGGTAAAGCTATCGATGTGGTGAAATACGCAGGTGCCTCTTACGCAGGCACACAGAGCCTCAAGGCCCTCCTGCTTGACAACCTCGCCAACAGCGGTATGATATACTCCTACACCACCGACGGCTCCAATATAACTTTCTCCGCCCTCGTGGATGAAGATGTTGACTTTATTACTGCCGAGGATGCCGATATTGCCGGTGTGACCGAGAGCGAAAAGACCAACGGCCGCTACAATGTGTATCTGCAGCTCTCCCAAAAAGGTGCTGCCAAGAACTGGACCAGAAATGCCAATCCCGACACCTACGAGGCCGGCAAATTCACCGATAACGCATCTGTCAACTCCTACCTCGCCACCATTTGGGGACCCGCTCAGATCTACAAGAACGGCTTGACCTACTACTACTTCCCCATCCGTCACCTCGGTGAGTCTGGCAAGGTTGGCTACTACGGCGTTGTCCGCAACCATATCTACGATTGTACCGTAAACTCCATCACAGGTCTCGGCACACCGGTTTACGATCCCACCCAAACCGTATATCCCGAAAAGCCGAAGGATGAGAACACCTATATCGCAGCCGTAATCAACATCCTCAGCTGGCGCGTTGTGCCCAACGATTACGACCTTGAGTGGTAATCACCCCCTCCTCAGGCATCATTCCATTGATGCTATAACCTCTATTTGACTTAAACACAAGCGGCGGAGCACTCTCCGCCGGAGATAACGCTCCGCCGCTTTCTTTTATCTTAAGCTCTCTGCTCACCCAATTTTCCACATCTTTCTACAACCACACATATACCGCTCTGCTCCTCACGCTCCAAACGAGCCACCTAAAACCGAAATCAACAAAGGAACCAACCATTATGGCATACACCTTTTCAAAATATATGAAACTCAAATCAGCAATTGCCGCCGTTGCGTTCGCTGCCATCACCGCACTATCCGGGTGCAACAGCGTGATCTATGACGACGAAGGCGATTGCGACATCCACCATCGTCTGCTGTTCCGCTTCGAGCGCAATCTGCTGTTTGCCGACGCATTCTCCTCACAGGTACAGTCTGTAGCCGTTTACGCTTTCAATCCCGACGGCACTTTCGCCTGGCAACGCTCCGAATACGGTGCACAGCTTGCATCGGACGGCTACTATATGAACCTTGACGGCGTGGCACCCGGCACCTATACCCTCGTGGGATGGTGCGGCATGGAAAACCAGTGGATCGCCACCCGCCCTGAATCGTTCACCCTGCCCGACCTCATTCCGGGCCAAACCCGCATGGAGGAACTCATCTGCCGCATGGAGCGTGAATACAGGGAGGACATGACCGCCCACAGCTCCGCCGATTTATGGCCCCTGTTCCACGGCTTCACCGCCGATGTCACTATCCTCCCGTCCGATGGGCCGGAGGCCAACGGCCAAACCATCACATACACCATGAACCTGATGAAGAACACAAACAAGGTGCGGGTGATTCTCCAGCAGCTCTCAGGCGAGGATATCAATGTAGATGGATTCACATTCTCCATCGAGTCGGCCAATGGCCTCATGGCTCATCACAACGGCCTGCTTGATGACGACAAAATAACATATCACCCCTGGCGCACATCTTCGGGATACGCCGGACTGGTGCTTGACCCGATGGGTAACGCCACCGGAGCCATCCACCCCGCCAAAGTAGCTATCGCCGACCTCACCGTGGCGCGACTGATAGTGGACGACCCTATGATTCTCACCGTACGCCGTCCCGATGGAGAACTCTCGGCCCGGATTCCCCTCATAGACTATGCCCTCTATACCAAAGGCAATTACGACCGCCCGATGGAGGACCAGGAGTTTCTTGACCGCGAGGACACATACACACTCACATTCTTCCTTGACAAGCAGTACAAATGGGGTGAAACCACCATATATATCAACGCATGGCGAGTAGTGCTCCATAACGAAGATGTAAATTGAACACACATATATATCACTCAACACAGATCACTTTTTCAACCGTTCACCAACACTGATTGATGTCCAAGCATAAATTTCACATTATTACTTCACTTTGCATGGTATTGCTCACGGCAATGGTCATGGCGGCCTGCAGCTCCGCTATCGAGGAACCGCAGTCAACCGATGCACCTGTCGATGAGCACTCCGCCACCCTCATCCTCAAAGTGGACAGAGTGGACGCGCCCTCCCGCGCCGCCGACAACGACAACATTGAGTCGGCTTCCACCCTCCGCATCATAATTGTGGGTAGCAACACCGTTGAGCTCAACCGTCTTGTGGACCTCGACTCCTACACCCCCAAAGGAAGCGAGGTGTATATCGGAGTATATAAGTTGAAACCGAACGAAAACAAAACCATCTACGCCATTGCCAATCCGGAGAATTGCGGATTTGACTTCGACAGCTACCCCGAAGGCTCTACAGCCAATATTTCCGATGCGCTCAACAGCCACGCATTCACTTTCAACCCCAACGCGCCGATACCTATGTCGGACAGCCGTGAGATCAAGGCCTCCGACATCACCAACGGCTCCCGCTGCGAAACCACCCTCAACCTTGTGCGCGTGGCCACCAAATTCTCAGTCAACATCACCAACAAACGCTCCGAGAATGTGACCCTCAACTCATTCTCCGTGAGCGGACTTGCCTCCGTAGAATACCTCATGCCCCACTTTTCGGGCACCAATGGCCAATATATTGTCAACACCAACGGACTCATGGGGTTTGATTTTCCCAATGCCGGAACCGATATGCATTGGTCAGACTGGCTTAAGCTCGCCAGCGATGAATCACAAGCCAACCCTACTGACAATCAGCTTGCCGACACACGCGGCTGGATTATAAAATATGCCGTTCCCACCAACGCCGGCATAGCATCACGCAGATTCAGCCTCAACGATGCCGACGCCACCGGCATCACAATAGCCAAGGATAAAACCGTGGCACTCCCCACCCATTATTTCGCCGAGTCGAAATCGGGCATCATCAGCTCCAGCAGCTTCGGCAACGGCGCCGCCTCCGGTTGGGAACAGCACTACACATTCGATATACAGTTCAGCTCCGCCGACACTCCCGGAGGCACAATCCTGTTCAGCAACCAGCCGTTCAATAATCTCCGGGCACTGTTCCGCAACACCCATGTGGTACTCAACATCACCATCAACCAGCACAAGCTCGATATAGCGGTGAGAGTAGTACCGTACGCCTCCGTCGAGCTCCGCCCCGAATTCGGCTGGCCCACCCTCCCCGACTACGATGAAAAGCCGGATCCGGACATTCCCGAAACAGCCTCCGATAGTTCCAATCCTGAAATAATCGCATAATGACACACATACTTAGCAAAATATTCTCTCTGCCGGTAGTTGCACTCATTCTTGCGTTTGCATCCACCGCCTGCACGGATGAAATAATATACGAGCCCGAACAGATCGTTGACGGTGAAACCACCGTGGGGATGACCGTGAGTTATTTCCCCAACGTATCGGAAAACGTGGGCGGAAACTCACGCTCCAACGGCAATGCCATTGAAACTCTCAACTCGCTCCACGTAGCGATATTCCAAACCGACGGCACACTCTACCGACTTGTGCCTCAATCAGAACTTGTGGGGTATTCCAAAGGCACCCATACCGACCGGCCATCAATGTCGCCCGAAGACTCCAAGAACAATGCCTACTGGACCGACGGCACCCAGGACCGCGCCACCTTCCGTATCGAAAATATCCCCAATGGGTACTATCATATTTATGCCATCGCCAACATGGATATCGACGAGTCGGACATCCGTGTGGCAGATGGCGACAGTTACACCACCGACGAGGAGAAACTACGCAACATACGCCTCTCATGGTCGGAGAACGTGGGCGAGAATTGCCAGATGTTCGGATACTTCACCAACGCCGACAAGATGACTGCCGACACTCCGCTTGAAGGGCTTGCAGCCGGCGATGTGACAATCAACGGTCCCTCCACCGCCCTCCATTGCTGGCTCAAACGTGCCGCCTCGAAGGTGACCGTAGCTTTCGATCCTAAGGGATTGCACGACGATGTGGAGATATTCATCCACAAAGTCACCATCAAGGATATACCCCGCGAATGTACCATCGGTCGCGACAACTCGCCCATGAGTGCATCCTCCGATGCCGCCGACCGCGAGAAAGAGCTGATTCTTGACGGCGAGACACTCTACTTCAACGAGCAAGGTCAGGTCTCAACCCAAAACCCAGGTGACGGTGATGACAACCACTTCAACTGGATGCGTCTTGACAACAGTATCCGCCAGACAGTAGGCACCGACCATAGTGCAAATGCACAGGCGCTGTTCTTTTTCGAGAATATGCAAGGCGATTATGAGAACGAGCCCGAGGATGTGCGCGAACGATACAACAAGCAGCCCAAAGCCGGTTGGGTGCACCAGTATATCGACCGTCCGGAGTCCGATAAGGACAAGCGCCCCTGGGATTATGACACCAAGGACAAAATCAATGCCGGGTCATATATCGAGGTGGAAGCTTACTACAACTCCACCAACGACCGCAATATAGCCAACGGCCATATCATCTACCGGTTCATGCTCGGTAAGAATGTCACCTACAACTACAACGCACAGCGCAACCACCACTATAAAATCACGCTCGCGTTCAACGGCTGGGCCAACCAACCCGAATGGCACATAGACTTCACATACGAGAAACCTGACCTTCAGGTGCCCAAAGTGTTCTTCATGCCCTACATCTACAATGAGCGTGTGGATATGCCGGTGAAATGGAGCGGCGACATCGAGTCGATTGATGTGCAGATTGTGGACAACGACTGGGGTCCTTACCGCTGGGACGACCCCAAACGCCCGGTGTCAAGCGGACGCTACGCCATATCACAGGAAGGCCACCCGGAACTCTTTCTATGGAACACTCCCGCATGGAACAATCACAATGGCCTCAGCACAGCCACCAGCAGCATGGGCAAAAGTAAATTCTATCTCGGATTTCTCGCCCTCGCCATGGAACGCGACCCACGCCCCAACATTATAGACAGCTACTCATTTGCCGCTAAAGATGTGGCTCACAACCTATTGAAAGCAGACTACGAGGGTAGTGTGCGCGGGCGCTCGCGACAAGACCGACGCTCCTTCACCACTGAGCAACTTGCCGACGGCACATATGATGAGTTTGAAAGAAGCACCGACCAGAAGGACCACTACTCTGTGTCGTATGAAAGCGGCTCGCACACTCTGATGCTCCCACTGTTCACCAGAGCAAAAACCATGATTCACTCCTCCGGCTTCTCCGGCAACAACCCCTATGAGTTCCTCTACCGGAGAGCCCGACTGAAAACTGTAGCCAAATTCAAAAACGGGGCCGAATTGACTGAATATACCGATGTAATGCAGGTGCCGCGTATCACCAATCCCAAAGGTGTGTGGCGCAAACTCGGCGACACCCAAAATTTCACCGTCACCCTCATGACCCGCGAGGGGCCCTGGGACACCGACAACTTCAAGCCGATGGAATCGGTAGGCTCATGGTCGGCTGAAATCGAGGCCGGAAACGACAACTCCAACTTCACCATTGTACCCGGTCCGGACTCATACTATGAGGAAGGGAGTTCCAACTACCGCATCAATGGCTACACCAACACCAAGGTTGTATTTGACATCACCTTCAATGGCAAAGAGGACTGCGCAGTGGTCCTGGTGAGATACAACGGCAAAAGATGTATCCACAAGATATTCGTGCGCCAAGGATATGGACCTATGCAGGTGGAGGACGGCGGTGCCTATTGGCTTGCCTACAACCTGAAGCATGGCGGTGATGGAAAATACAATAACGCCACCACCACTCCATCGCCCAACGGTGCACTTGTAGGCAACCCGCTCAGCTTCGGCTCATACTTCAAGCGCAACAATGTGAACCAAGGGATACTTGAAAAGAACAACGACACCTACGGTCACCTCAAATCCATCAATAGCGACAACAACAAACCGTATCTGGAGTTGGCAAACGGTGGCAGCGCACGATGGATCGATATCACCTCGTGGTGGATAAATGGTTGGCAAAACATAGCCAACAAAGCAAAAGATATGATCGACACGCGTGTATGGCAGGATATAAAGATAGGCTCAACCACCTATTCCCTTCCTACATACGCACAGTTCAAGTCATTGGCCGACAACGCTAACTTTGGCTACGGTATCTTCTACACCGACGACGCCACAGAAACCAAAACCGAGTACACGGAAGCCACCGGATATGCCACCGAATGGAAACCGGGCACCTCAACCTACGGCATGCGAGGTATTGTGGCCTACAACAGAAATAATGCCCACCAAATATTCTTCCCGCTCGGAGTGGCCGGACATGGGCGTCGCCATCAGGCATTCAACAGCTACGCCGGTCGCGCCAACCGTGGACGTCTGCTCTACGGCGATGTGGCAGGACAGTTGACCTCTGCCGACGACTACTACCGCCCCATACCGTACAACCTCGGCTACTCGCCCGGTGCCCTTTACTGGATTAAGCAGATCCAGGAGGACGGTCATGTGGAAGGTGATGCCAACGGTAATCAGCAGTACTACCCCTGCGCAGCATGGGACATGAACTACTTCAGCTTCGACTTCGGTCCCTACACCAGCAATGTGCTGTGGCACTCCACGAGCACAACAATCCGAACCGATTCCGGGGCCAGTTCAATGCAGGATAGAAATTGTGAGGACACCGGCTGTGACGCTCTCCCCATTCGTCTTGTCAGGAAATGATGATGCGCGGATTTTGGCATACGCTATCAGTATTCGTTCTGCTGACCCTGCTGTGCGGGTGTGTGAACGATGAGGAAGAGCCGGTGTGGTCGCTGCAGCCGGGCGACTGGTGTCCGGAGATAGAGATTGCAATGAACGATGGCTCCACACTGACCCGCCCGATGCTCGCGGGTAAAAGAACCCTGATTGTGCTCTTCAGCACCTCGTGCCCTGACTGCCAACGCGAGTTGCCGATAATCCAGCAGGCATATGACAGACTGGCGGGAAACACGGATGCTGAAATAGTGTGCATCTCACGCTCGGAACCGGCAGCGTCAATCGAAGAGTTCTGGCATTCGCATGGCCTTACTCTGCCATATTCCGCGCAGACTGACGACAGGGTATATCGCATGTTTGCCACCGGCATCATTCCACGGATATATATCATCGCTCCCGACCTGAGAGTGGCGGCGGTGTTTGCCGAGCCGGATATTCCCGATTCCGACATATTGGTGGCATTGATGGAAGAATAATCCAATTTTTAGCTTTACCTTTGCTGCATACATTTGTACTTGACTTATGGAGCAGCTGAAACATGAATGTGGCATCGTGGTCATCCGACTGCGCAAGCCTTTGGAGTATTACAAACAGAAGTATGGATCGTATGCCTACGGTCTCGGAAAGCTGTATCTGATGATGGAGAAGCAGCACAACCGCGGTCAGGAGGCTGCGGGTGTGGGAGTGGTGAAGCTAAAGGCTCCTGCGGGCAGCGAGTATCTGTTTCGCGAGCGTGCCCTGGGCACCACTGCCATTCAGGAGATTTTTGCCAACATCAATGCACAGATGCAGGGAGCGGATGTGGAGCATATGAATGTGGAGGAGGCTGAGGAGCTGGCTCCTTTCATCGGCGAAATCTACATGGGCCACCTGCGCTACAGCACCACCGGCAAGGGCGGCATGAGCTATGTGCATCCATTCCTGAGACGCAACAACTGGCGTTCGCGCAACCTGATGCTGTGCGGCAATTTCAATATGACCAATGTGGAGTCGATATTCAGCAAGGTGGTGAACCGCGGGCAGCATCCGCGGCTCTACAGCGACACTATCATGCTTCTTGAGCAGCTTGGATATGCGCTTGACCATGAGAACCACAGGGTGTATCGAGAGCTGCGCCACAAACTGGAGGAGCCGGAGCTTACCCGCGCCATTGAGCAGCATATCGATATGCGCCGCGTGCTGGCCGACTGTGTTGACTCGTGGGACGGAGGGTATGTGATATGCGGGGCCACTGGGAGCGGGGATGTGTTTGTGCAGCGCGATCCCCACGGCATCCGTCCGGCATGGTATTATATGGATGACGAGATAGTGGTGGTGGCTTCGGAACGGCCTGTGATACAGACCGCCCTGAATGTGGCGCGGGCCGATGTGCATGAACTTGCGCCAGGTGCGGCTCTGATTCTGTCGCCGGAGGGTGAGGCCACTGTTGAGCAGGTGCTGGAGCAGGGGAAGAACGAACGGTGCTCGTTTGAGCGCATATATTTTTCCCGCGGGAGTGATGCCGATATCTATCGCGAGCGTAAAGCCCTGGGGCGCAACCTTGTGCCTGAGATTCTGCACGCCACGGGCGATGAGCTTGACAAGGTAGTGTTCTCGTTCATCCCCAACACCGCCGAGGTGGCGTTCATCGGGATGGTGGAGGGCCTGGAGCTGCATCTTGACCGCCTCCGCGCCGACGAGATTGAGCGGGCTATGGCCAACGGAACGCTGACGCGGCCTGTGGTGGAGGAGATCATGAGCCGCAAGCTGAGGGTGGAGAAGGTGGCTATCAAGGACATCAAACTCCGTACATTCATTGCCGAGGGAGAGGTGCGCAACGACCTTGCGGCACACGTGTATGATGTGACCTACGGGTGTATCCACAACAATGAGGATACCCTGGTGGTGATCGATGACTCGATTGTACGCGGCACCACCCTGAAGCAGAGCATTTTGCGCATCCTCGACCGATTGCATCCCAAGAAGATAGTGGTGGTGTCGTCATCGCCGCAGGTGCGCTATCCCGACTATTATGGCATAGATATGAGCCGCATGGGTGAGTTTATTGCTTTCCGGGCAGCGGTGTCGCTGCTCAGGCGCACGGGTCGCGAGGAGATTCTTGCAGACACCTACCGGCGCTGCCAACAGATGAAAGATATGCCCGACGAGGAGCTGGAGAATTGTGTGAAGGCGGTATATGAGCCGTTCAGCGACCGCGAGATTTCGGCCGAGATAGCCCGCCTGCTCACTCCCGAGGGGATGAATGCGGAGGTAGAGATTGTGTATCAATCGCTTGAGGGGATGCATCAGGCTATCCCCAACGACCCGGGTGACTGGTATTTTTCGGGAAACTACCCCACTCCGGGCGGCACACGGCTGGTGAACCAAGCGTTCATCAACTTCTACGAGGGCCACGCCGACAAACGCTGACCACGTATATAAACATGTCAACGGACTGCCTGACACAATCAAGCAGTCCGTTGCTATTATACTTTGATATCCGGCCGTTTATTTGGCGATGTCGCCGAGGAACTGGTCGAACTGAGCGGCGTCCATGTAGCCGGTTTGCTGCTTGACGCTACCGTCGGGCATCATGATGAGCACGGTGGGGATGGAGCTGATGCCATATTTCTCGGCCAGGGCTTTGCACTCATCCACATCGGCTGATGCGAAGGTGGCTTTGGAGCTGTACTTGGCGGCGGCTTCATGGAACACGGGCTTGAACTGCATGCAGGGACCGCACCATGTGGCCCAGAAATCGACCACGATGGGGAGCTCGCCGGGCACGATGTTGTCGCCGGCTTCAAGGGCGATAATAGTTTCGCTATCTGCGGCTTCAGCTTCGGCGGAGTTGTCGGCGGCCTGTGCGGTTTCGGTGGTTTCGGCGGCAGATGCCTCATCGTTGGAGGAGTTGGAGGCGGTCTGTGAGCAGGCGGCCATTACGGTGCACAATCCTGCTACGGCGATGTAAGCTAATTTTCTCATAATCTTATTATATCTGTTTTGTTATTTAACGCAATATGTAGAGTTTTGTTGCATCCGCAGCGGGGTTATTCCTCTTTGGTCCACACATTTACTATTTTGCCGATGTAGCGGGTGTGGAAGTCGGAGTCGGGGTACCATCGCGGCATGAGCGATTTGTCAACAAACTCCTCGGGAGAGAACCGGCCTTTATACACCACCTCGCACTCGATGGTAAGCTCGGCTTCCTCGAAGGTGATTTGCCCGGAGGGGAGCTCGAGGGCAGTGAGGCCGGGGTAGTGCATCTTGTCGATGTCGCGGCCCGACTGCGTGCCCATCACGGAGAGCACGCGGCGCATGCTTTCGGGGTAGAAGCTTAGGGTGAAGCGGTTGGTGCGCTCAATATACTGATGTGTGAACCGCTGCGGACGCACCACGGTTTCAGCCACATCCATGCCCCACATTTCGCCGACCATACCCCAGGAGGCGGTCATGGTGTTGAAATCGTGCTTATTGCCGGCGGTGACGAGCATCCACTGCTTGGCAATGAGGTCGATAGGGTTTTGTTTGATATGTTTGGGATCAATCTGTTTCATAGTACAAAAACGGGCCCGCCGAGGCAGGCCCGTGTATCATTGTCTTGTTGGAAATCAGCAAGGGAGAGCAGCGTTGGTTTTGTGAACTGCTTCGGCGCTCTTGTGGAAGAGTTCGCGCTCCTGCTCGTTGAGGTCGAACTCAACGATTTTCTCGATACCGTTGCGGCCGAGCAAGCAGGGAACACCGATGCAGAGGTCCTTTTCGCCATATTCGCCGTCAAGCAGAGCGGAGCAGCTGATGAGACGCTTCTCATCACGGAGCACTGCGCTGACCACCTGGGCGGCAGCAGCACCGGGAGCAATCCAGGCGGATGTGCCGAGGAGCTTGGTGAGGGTGGCACCGCCAACCATGGTGTCGGCAGCTACCTTAGCGAGCTGGTCCTCAGACAGAAGGCCAGAAACGGGGAGCCCGCGATAGGCAGCGTAGCGTACCAGAGGAATCATTGTGGTGTCGCCGTGGCCACCGATCACAATACCTTCCACCTCAGTGGCATTGGCATTGAGGGCAAGGGAGAGGAAATATTTGAAGCGTGCGCTGTCGAGAGCTCCGCCCATGCCGATGATGCGCTCCTTGGGAAGACCGGAAATCTTGTGGATGAGATAGGTCATGGTGTCCATGGGGTTGGCCACGCAGAGGATGATGGCGTTGGGGGAATATTTGAGGGCGCTCTCTGTCACAGCCTTGACAATGCCGGCGTTGACGCCGATGAGCTCCTCGCGGGTCATACCGGGCTTGCGGGGGATACCGGAAGTGATGACAATCATGTCGCTGCCTGCGGTCTTTTCGTAATCGTTGGTAACGCCTGTGAGACGGCCATTGAAATGCAGGATGTTGGCGGTCTGCATGATGTCCATGGCTTTACCTTCGGCCACACCTTCCTTGATGTCGATGAGCACCACTTCGTCGGCAATGCTCTGAGTAACCAATACGTTGGCACATGTGGCGCCCACGTTGCCGGCGCCAATCACTGTAACTTTTGACATAGTAGTTTTATTTGTTTGTTAGTTTTTGTAGAGATATTATGCCACAAATATAATCAATTATTATCTTATGAACAACAATTCACGATATTTGGGGAGAGGCCACATTTCATTATCGACCATCAGCTCGAGCTTGTCGATATGATAGCGTATCACATCCATGCAGGGTGCCACGGTGTCATGATAGGCGATTGCTTTCTCACGCTCAGAGGCAATCTTGTTGGCTGCCCGGCGAGCATCCACCATCTTTGCCACCTCAACTTTTATCACGCTGATATGGCGGGCCATATCCTCGATGGTGTCCATGTCGGCGGACGAAAGCGCGGAAGCTTTCTCTTCGGGAAATATGGCTTTGATTTTAAGTACGTTGTCAAGCAGCAACGACTGGTAGCGAGTGGCCACGGGGAGCACATGGTTGATGGCGAGGTCGCCGAGCACGCGGGCCTCAATCTGCACTTTTTTGGTGTACATTTCCCATTTCACTTCGTTGCGTGCCTCGAGCTCCACCTTGCTGAACACTCCGGTGTCGTGGAACATTTTCACAGAGGCCGGACTGAGGTATGCGTCGAATATCAGCGGTGTGCTGCTCTCGCAGTCAAGCCCGCGGCGCTGGGCTTCCTCACGCCATTCGTCGGAATAACCGTTGCCGTCGAAATGAATAGGCTTGGAGCTGACAATCAGTGCACGGATCTCCTCAAGCAGCGCGTTGCGGAGGGTTTCGCCGTTGGCTATGCGGCTGTCCACCTTGGTCTTGAACATCTGGAGCTGGTGGGCCACGGCGGCGTTGAGGGCGAGCATGGCGGCGGCGCAGTTGGCACTTGAGCCGATGGCGCGGAACTCAAAGCGGTTGCCGGTGAAGGCAAAGGGCGAGGTGCGGTTGCGGTCAGTAGCGTCGAGCATGATTTCGGGAATCTGCGACACATTGAGCCTCAGGCCCTCCTTGCCGGAGAGGTCGGAGAGGTCATCGTTGGGACTCTCCTCCACGCGGCGGAGGATGTCGGCGAGCTGTGTGCCTGTGAATATCGAGATGATGGCGGGGGGTGCTTCATTGGCACCGAGGCGGTGGGCATTGGTGGCCGACATGATTGAGGCCTTGAGGAGGGCATTGTGGGTGTGGACGGCGGCCATCACATTGACCACAAAGGTGATGAACTGCAGATTGTCCTTGGCTGTTCTGCCGGGTGAGAAGAGCAGCACACCGCGGTCGGTGCCGAGGCTCCAGTTGTTGTGCTTTCCGGAGCCGTTGATTCCGGCAAACGGCTTTTCGTGGAGCAGCACACGGAAATGATGGCGGCGTGCCACTTCGCTCATGAGCGACATCAGAAGGAGGTTGTGGTCATTGGCAAGGTTTGTTTCCTCAAAAATGGGGGCAAGCTCAAACTGATTGGGGGCCACCTCGTTGTGACGCGTCTTGGCGGGGATGCCGAGCTTGTGGCACTCGATTTCAAGGTCGAGCATGAATGCCTCTACACGCGATGGGATGGCGCCGAAATAATGGTCCTCAAGCTGTTGGTTTTTGGCCGATTCATGCCCCATAAGGGTGCGTCCGGTGAGCATAAGGTCGGGACGGGCGTTGTAAAGGGCCTCGTCCACAAGAAAATACTCCTGTTCCCAACCCAAATACGAGCGCACGTGCTTCACCTCCGGATCAAAGTAGCGGGCCACGGCGGTGGCAGCGCGGTCCACAGAGTTCAACGCTCTGAGCAGCGGGGTTTTATAGTCGAGACTCTCGCCGGTGTAGGAGATGAAGATTGTGGGGATACAAAGGGTGTTGCCCATGATGAAGGCGGGCGATGAAATGTCCCAGGCCGAATAGCCGCGGGCCTCGAAAGTGTTGCGGATGCCACCGTTGGGAAAACTCGACGCATCCGGCTCCTGCTGCACCAGAAGTTTGCCTGTGAACCGCTCGATCACACCGCCCTTGCCGTTATGCTCCACAAAGGCGTCATGCTTCTCGGCAGTGGTTTCGGTAAGCGGCTGAAACCAATGGGTGTAGTGTCTGGCACCGTTGTCGATAGCCCATTGCTTCATCCCTTCGGCCACGCTGTCGGCCACTTCACGCGGCAGCGGTTCCTTGTTGTCGATAGCGTTGCACAATGCCTCGTAGGTGTCGGCCGGCAGATATTCAAACATTTTCTGTCGGTTGAACACATATTTCCCGTAATACACTTCCGGACGCTCGGCGGGAATCTCCACCGGGTCGGCTTTTCGGTTGAACGCCTCGTCAACCACCTTGAATCTCAATTCTGACATATACTACCTATTGTTATTCTAAAATTTCATTTTGCTCAGGCGCTCCACAGCCTTGAGGGTGTTGGTGTGGGAGGAGAATGCCGTGATTCGGAAATATCCCTCGCCCGATGGGCCGAACCCCACTCCGGGTGTCACCACGATATGGCACCGGTGGAGCAGCTCGTCGAAGAATTCCCAGGAGCTCGTGCCCGAGGGGGTGCGCACCCATATATACGGGGCATTGATGCCACCCCATGCCTCAAGGCCGGCTTGGGCCAACCCTTGGCGGAGTGTAGCGGCATTGCGCATATAATATGCCACCGTTGCTGCCACCTGCTCGCGGCCTTGTGGGGTATAGAGAGCTTCGGCTCCGCGCTGCACCACATAGCTTGCGCCGTTGAATTTGGTGGTCTGACGCCTGAGCCATAGCGCATTGAGGCTCACCTCGCTACCATCGGCATACACACCTTTGAGAGCCTTGGGCACCACTGTATAGCCACACCGCAGCCCTGTGAATCCTGCCGTCTTGGAAAAGCTGCGCACCTCGATAGCCACCTCCTTTGCGCCCTCGATCTCGTAAATCGAATGGGGCACATCATCCTCGGAGATATACGCCTCGTAGGCCGAATCAAACAGTATCAGCGCACCGTGGCTCCGCGCATATTCCACCCATTTGGCCAGCTGGCTGCGGGTGAGCGTGGTGCCGGTGGGGTTGTTGGGGTAACAGAGATATATCAGTTCGGGAGCACCGGTAGGGAGAGCCGGCACAAATCCGTTGTCGGCCACGCATGGGAGCAGTTCGATGTCGGTGCGTCCGGCCATGATGTTGGAATCCACATACACGGGATACACAGGGTCGGTCACCGCTACTTTGCAGCTCTGTGCGATAATGTCGCTAAGATTGCCGATATCGCTCTTGGCGCCATCGCTGATGAATAGTTCATCAATACCCAGCTCCACACCTAAAGGCGCATAGTCGTGGGCCACAATGCACTCACGCAGGAAAGCATACCCCTGTTCGGGGCCGTAGCCGTGGAATGTGGTCCGGTCGGATTCATCCCTCACACCCCGCATCATACCCTCTATGGCTGCGGGAGAGATGGGGAGGGTGACATCGCCTATGCCCATCCGTATGATCTCGGCATCGGGATGGGATGAGCTGTATGCAGCCACCTTGCGCGCTATCTCTGAAAACAGATAGGAGGGTGACAGCATACTGAAATTGTCATTGACATGTATCATCTCGAGCAGTTTTTCTCTTTACGAAAATATATTCCTTCACACACTGTTTCCGCCGGGCCGGTCATATATACATTGCCGTCGGAGCGCCACTCTATCAGCAACTCGCCTCCAGGGAGTCTGACAGTAGCCTTGCGTCCGGTGAGGGAGTTGAGCACCGCGGCCACAACAGTGGCGCACGCACCTGTGCCGCAGGCCATTGTCACACCGCTGCCGCGTTCCCACACCTGCATCTCAATCACATCCGGACCCACCACCGAAGCAAATTCTATATTGGCTCTGTCGGGCCACATAGGGTGATTTTCAAGCTCCGGCCCCACAGAATGGATTGGAAGACGGCGAAGCGACGGGAGAAATATCACCCCATGGGGGTTGCCCATCGACACAGCCGTGAGCTTCACCTCGCCTATTGAAGTATGCACCGGTGCACCCACCATCTCGCCGTCGGACAGCACCGGCACCTGCGAGGGAATGAGCGAAGGCGCACCCATATCAACGGTAACGCTCTCCACTTCCCCATCGGTGGGGCTGACATGCAGCTCAAGAGTGCGGATACCGGCAAGAGTTTCCAGCGTAATGACGCACTTGCGGGTCAGATGGCGGTCGTACACATATTTGCCCACACACCTGCTGCCATTGCCACACATCTTGGCCTCCGAGCCATCAGCATTGAAAATTCTCATTTTGAAGTCGGCCACATCGCTCGGCTCAATGAGGATAATGCCGTCGCTGCCAACCCCGGTGTGGCGTTGGCTCATGGCAATGGAAAGTTCTGAAAGTGAATGGGGTTCTTTGTCGGGACAATGAATATACAGATAATCATTGCCCAATCCGTGCATCTTGGTAAATGAGATTTCACTCATGCGGTATCCCAATATTTGATGCGTGCAAATTTACAGATTTTTTTTGCACCCTCGCACCTCCCGCACCATTTTTTCTCAAAAAAAATAGGCCGGAGATAATCCCCGACCTAAATATATGGTTACGCAGTTCTCTACTTCATGAGCAGATAGGATGTGAGCGGTTCAAGCTTGCCGCTCACTTTTCCGCCTTTGACGGTGAACGAGGCTTTGTGCACGGCATCGGTATATACTCCATCGGGAAGGGTGGTGTCCATCTTCACGGTGCGAGCTTTGTCGGTGAAATTGACAAGAGCGGCGCCTTTCTCACCACGGGCCACCTGAGCCACTTCGCCCTTGGGTGTGGTGAATATCCGCTCCGGCTCACCGGCCATTGCTGCGCGGAAACGGTTTACTGCCACCACTTCGGGGTGCTTGAATTCATCGTTGCCTTTTGGCCCCACGAGGTTGTTGCCCCAGTAGTTGCTGCGGGTGCTTCCGGCAGGACGGCTGAAGAAAAGCGGTGTGCCGTGCTGGCGGGCAGTGAGGAACACCCAACCCATTCTCACCTGTTCATCGGTGAGGTGAGCCGATTCGTGGTGATTGCAGTAAGTGTCGTGACTCTCCACCCATGTGACGAGCGAATCGGGGGAGGCGGTATGGTGCCAAGACACGAGATCCTCGGCCAAGGCATCGCCCTTTTCAAGAGCGGTGCGCAGTGCGTGGCCGTAATTGCTCGCAGTGACATCCAGAAATTCGGTGTACTCCTTTTCCTTCACGTTCTTATCCTGAAGCACCTCACCATATATGAACAGCGAATCGGGCATCAGAAGACTCAGCCCTTTGGCAGCCTCACGACCGGTGGCCACAGGCCAGAAATTGTTGCGCCGGGCCTTGGCATCCAGGGGGTCGGAAGGGAGACCGATATGCTTGGCGGTGTCGTAGCGGAATCCTCGAGCGCCGAGATTGATCAGGTCGTTGACATACTGCATGTAGTAGTACTGGAAATCGGGATTCTCGGTGTTCACATCAGGCAGTCCGCCCATTTCGCCGGTGGTGCACTGGTAGCGGTCATTCCACTCGGTGATGGGTGTGAACCCGTTGGCATGAAACAGATTCTCATGACCACCCACAGCATTGTCAAGATCGGGGAGCACCGCAGTGTGGTCCACAGCGGTGTGGTTGGGGAGCACATCCACTATCACCTGCACATTGTATTTTCTCGCGCTGTCGCACATGGCTTTGAATTCATCCCTTGTGCCAAGCAGATAATTGCCGATTTTCCAATCAGTGGGCTGATAGTAATAGTACCACTTACCTTGGATGGAATCACCCTCCTGGCTGAACAGAGCCTTACCACCGTTGTCGCCCACAAAGCAGGTGTTTGCCGGCGAAGTCTGCACAAAAGCGTAGCCCGCATCGGCAATATCCTTCATATTGTCGGCAATAGTGTTGAAGCTCCATGACCACGCATGAAGAATTGCTTGGGTTTCAGTGTTGCCCACACGCCCGTGGCGCGGGGAAGCCATAGCTGAAGCGCATACGCACCCTGCCAAGGCAATCAACAAAAATTTTTTCATTATGATATCTTTAATAGTTATGATGTAAGTATAATGCCGTAAAGATACAAATATTTTTCAAATCATCCATCACCTCCAACAATTCCCTCCGACAATGCCATAAATCTATGTTTTATAATATATAAATCACTCTTGCAAGAGGCCGTTTTTAGCATTATATTGCATTGCGAAACAAAAGCCAACATTGAGAAATAACTTTTTCATAAGTCAAACTTAGACATTACAATAAAGAAATCCACTGACGTTAAGTACTATGTGTAAGTGACAAAGGATGCTCGGGAGAGCATCCTTTGCCTTTATATGACTTATAAGAATTATCAGACTCATCACCCCGCCAACAAAAAAAAGCCGCGGCAGGATTTCCTGTCG
>OJOK01000072.1_pt1 | contig 84061 bp, 59 predicted proteins | sample 1598051 | NCBI WGS metagenome assembly OJOK01 (sample SAMN01915205, study PRJEB22387) | human gut metagenome | isolation source: stool | host: Homo sapiens | place: USA
TAGGTAACCGCCCCTTAACGAGCCGCGACAGGATATCCTGCCGCGGCTTTTTTTATGCCCGCGCGATTATGGTGGCGGGGTGATAAGTCCGATAAGTCCGATAATTCCTATAAGTCGTATAAGTCTTATATGTGCTATGGGGTGTGATTATTGTGAATTATATATTGAAAATTGTTTGGTGGGGTCGGCGTTTTTTTGTACTTTTGTGGCGGGTAAGTCCTACACGACCAGCTCCCCGGGAACTCCGTCAGATCTTGACCGAAGCAGCGGTACCGGGTTGTAGCGGTGCGATGTAGTAAGCTTACCCTTTTTTTGTGGCCTTTTGTGTGGATTGGTCGTAATTGTTTGCTACTTTTGCATCATGCGAATTGTATGTGTCATATTGTTTGTGTGCGCACTTTCTTTAACGACGCTGAATGCGCGGAAGAAGGTGGTGCTCCGTGCTCAGCCTGTGGATGCTGACAGTGTTTCGGGTCGAAAGGCTCCGGTGGTTGACTCTGTCGGGTTTGAATCTCCGTTTCTTATGCCTATAGAGGTGAATATTGACTCTGTATCGGAGGCGTTTGACAGCCATGAGGCTGCTGACGGTCCGAGCAGTGTGCTCGAGGCGGAGGTAAGCTCCATATCGGAAGATATGTCGATTCTTGGCCGCAGTTCGGTAGATGTGGAGCGGATGTATAGGTTTGTATGCAGCCGCAATCCGAATTTCGAGCGGTCAATCGCTGAGGCTTTTTATGATCTTGGTGAACTTTACGGCATCAGGGGCGATGTGGCCCTATGCCAGAGCTTGATAGAAACAGGCTGGTTCAAATTCACCGGCGGCACTGCTGTCACTCCCGACCAGCACAATTACTGTGGCCTTGGGGTGACGAAGCTCGGTATGAAAGGCCATTCGTTTGACACTGTAGAGGATGGCGTCAGGGCACAGTTGCAGCACCTGTATGCTTACGCGTGCAAGAAACCTTTGCCCCGGGGAGAGAAGATTGTTGACCCTCGTTTCAATCTCGTGAAGCGTGGTGTTGCATCGACATGGAAAAATTTGAATGGCCGTTGGGCGGCCAACAGCAAGTATGCGGAGAGCATCATGCGTGTTTACCGGATGATGCTTGAATATAAATAAACGACAATCTCTAATTGTTATGAGAAACGATACTGAATTGGAAGGGGTGAGTTTGCTCGGTAACACCGGAGTGAAATACCCCACAGGGTATGCGCCTGAAATACTTGAAACATTTGTCAACAAACATCCCGGCAGGGAGTATCTCGTCACATTCATTTGTCCCGAGTTCACAAGTCTCTGTCCCAAAACGGGGCAACCTGATTTCGCGAAAATCATCATCAACTATATTCCACGCGAACGGATGGTGGAGAGCAAGAGCTTGAAGCTGTATTTGTTCAGTTTCCGCAATCATGGAGATTTTCATGAGGATTGCGTCAATATCATACTCAACGACTTGCGCAAGCTGATGGACCCGATGTATATCGAGGTGAAAGGTATTTTTACTCCGCGAGGCGGTATCAGCATCTATCCGTTTGCCAACTGGGGGGATGAGCAGCATCAGGAACTCGTGAAATCGCGCCTGGCGGCTTCGTTTGTCAGCAATATATAAATTATGGAGAAAGATTGTTTGCTTGTGCTGTCGGGTGGTATGGACAGCACCACCATGCTGTGGGAATACAAGGAGAGGATAGCTGTGGCGGTGAATTTTCATTATGGAGCCAACCATAATGAGCGTGAGGCTGAATGTGCCCGCGAGAACTGCCGCCGTGCCGGTGTGGAGCTGGTGGAGATTGATCTGTCGTTCATGGGCAGATTGTTTGAAAGCTCACTGCTCAGCGGGGCCGATGCCATTCCAGAGGGGAATTACGATGATGACAATATGAAGTCAACCGTAGTGCCATTCCGCAACGGAATAATGCTCTCCGTGGCTGCCGGATTGGCTGAGAGTCGCGGATTGAAATGTGTGATGATAGCCAACCATGGCGGCGACCATGCAATTTATCCCGATTGCCGCGGTGGATTTATCCGCGCCATGGCGGGAGCCATAGCAGAGGGCACCTACGAGCATATAGAGCTGCTCGCACCGTACACCAACATCTCCAAGGCCGATATAGCGCGCCGCGGCGTGGCACTCGGTGTGGATTATAGCCTCACTTATTCATGCTACAAGGGCGGGGAGAGGCATTGCGGCAAATGCGGCACATGTCGCGAGCGTCATGAAGCGATGGTGGCTGCCGGACTCACACCCGACTGCTGAAAGTGGGTTTGATTGTAGGGATGGCTGTGAAGCTCTCCTTGAAAGCGCACAGTCCGGTGTTGGGTGCGCCATGCTCGGTGGAAGGGCCGAAATCAACGATTTCCACGCCTTGTGCGGCATAATACCGAATAATATAATCGGCAAGAAGATTCATGGGGCGGAGATGGCCATATCCGGGAATATCGCCCCAATAAATGGCTTGCGCTATGCCGGGAGCTGCGGTGTACACCATGGCTCCGGCAATGTCGCACCCGGAGTGGGTGACTGCGAAAAAACGTGCTTGGGCCATCGGCACTGTGGCGATAAGGTTGTCGAGCGGGATATGCACCGGTCGATGCTTGGCGAAATGGTTTTGTTGCACAATAGAATAAACGCGTTCAATTGACTCGGGTGATGAATCAAGAAGAGTCACCTCGGAGTGGGCGTTGCGGGCCTGATGGAGCTGATTGCGAAATCGGGAGGCGCAGTTTTCCTCACAAAAGGCGCGGGTGAGGACATGATAGTTAAGGTCGAGCACGCATGACATCCCAAGCTCATGGAGCGCAAGAATTGATTTGGCAGTGGTGTCGGGGTCGTAAAACTCCGGCGGGAGAGTCACCCTCAGGCCAAGATTCTGTTGACTGGCGTATTGCAGGGCGGCGCGCCATATAAGCTGGATAGTCTCAACCCGCTGGGTGCGGTTGACCACCAGACCTCCGAACGGTGCCGAGAAAGGAGTGTGGAGAGTGTGTTCATGTCTGCCGAGAATCAACCCTGCACGCACCCTGCTGTCGGTGAACAGAAGATAGCGCAAATCGCCGTCGGTGCATTTGTGGCGGTTGAGCTCGGAAAACGCCACGCTGCCATAGAGGTGCGCCGGCTCAGGCAACCTGTTGTGGAAAATATCCGGAGATACTTCAGTGATGGTCATTAGAGCGCAAGATGGTAGATTTGGGTGGTTTCGGTGGCGGTGAGTGGGAAATATCCGCCGATTGTGGCACCCTTGTTTTCGTGAAGACGGGTCACCATTGCGGGAATCTCGTCGGCGTTTACACCCAATTCTCCGAGTGTGAGGGGCATGCCGAGCGATTTGAAAAACTCACGCAGAGCCGCAATCCCCTTGAGTGCGTCAGCCGAATCATCACCTGAAGGAGCTATGCCAAACACCCTGTGGGCCATCTGTGCACCCTTGGCAGGGTTGTGCGCGGCCATGAAAGTCATCCATGCCGGCATGATTACGGCAAGCCCGGCGCCATGGGCCACTTGCGGGTGCAGGGCTGAAATCTCATGCTCCATGGCGTGGGAAGTCCAATCCTCCTTGCGCCCGGTGCCGCAGATTCCGTTATGGGCCAAGGTGCCGCACCACATGATATTGGCCCTTGAGTCATAGTTCGTGGGGTTCTGCATCACCTTCGCCCCTTGCTCCACAATTGTCATGAGCACCCCTTCGGCCACCCTGTCGGTTATTTCCACGCCGGGAGTGGTGGTGAAATAGCGTTCGAAAATGTGGGCCATCATATCCACAATGCCGCAGGCGGTTTGATACGGCGGCAGGGTGAACGTGAGTTCCGGATTCATCAGTGCCCATTTGGGGCGGAGAGCGAAATCAGTGCGCAGACTGATCTTGCGCATGTCGGGAGTGTGGGTGATCACCGAGTTGCCCGATCCTTCCGATCCGGCTGCGGGAATGGTGAGCACCACACCCACCGGCAAAGCATGGCGGATGGTTGCCTTACCGGCCCAGAAATCCCAGAAGTCGCCTTCGTAGGGCACCCCTGCTGCAATAGCCTTGGCGGTGTCGATGACCGAGCCTCCGCCCACGGCAATGATTCCGTTCACCGTGTTGTCGCGGCAGATCTCAATCCCTTTGCGCACAAGGGTGTCCTCGGGATTGGGTTGCACGCCGCCAAGCTCGATATGCTTCAGCCCGGCCTCATCGAGCGATTGGAGCACACGGTCAAGCAGTCCGGAGCGAATGGCAGAGCCGCCGCCATACACCACAAGAATATTATCCATCCCTTCAGCTTTGGCCGAAGCGCCGGCGTTGAGCTCGGCATCGTGGCCGAAAATGTATTTGGTGGGAGTGGTGAACGAAAAATTTTGCATAGTAGGGGGTGGTTGAAATAATACGACAAAAGAGAAGCCATGACCGAGTATGATCCGGGCTTCTCTATATTGTTGGCAAGAAGATGGGTGGAGGATTATTCCTCTACGCTGCGAAGCTTCTGCACGTAAACAGCCTTCATCATTTTCTTGCGGTTGCTAACCGAAGGCTTGATGAAAGCCTGACGGGCGCGCAGCTCTTTAACGATGCCGGTTTTTTCAAATTTACGTTTGAATTTCTTCAGAGCTCTTTCAATGTTTTCGCCCTCTTTAACTTGTACGATGATCATGTTTTTAGAAGATTATATTTTTTATAATTAGTTGCAAATATGAGTTTAGCGGGGCAAAATTACACATTCTTTTTTTTACGGCAAAACATTTTGCTAAAAAAACAGTTTTTCGTTCAATATAATGTGTGTATTTTGCGGGACAATCATTTCATTCCTGCAATCGGCGGCTTGCTAACCCATTGGTTCAGAGTGTTGTCGTCCACATCCTTGATGAGCACCGTCATGTCGGAATCAAGAAGATAGATCGAGGGAGTGGAACGCAGGAAATATATTTCGTCGCTGTCAACGGCTCCGTCGGGCGAGTATCCCACAATCCAGTTGGCGGGCAGGGAAGATGCTTTGCCGGCCCATTCCTCCTTGGTGGCGGTGAATGTGTCGATGGCCACAATGGAGAGCAGCTTGTCGGCGATGGCGGCATTGATGGCCGGCGAGGATGCCAGCATCTTCTCAATCCTGGCGCACACCTCACAGTCGGAGTCGTAGAATATGAGAATGGTGCGTTTGCCGGCCACTTTGCTCAGGCGTGACGAGCCGCCGGTGAGTTTGTCAAACGGAAAATCGGCAGCGCGGGAGCCTTCGCGGTTGGAGAGTATGGCTTTGCGCTGGTAGGCCAGGCGATGTTTCTCGACATCGGAGAGAGCAGGGATGGCCGAAAGGTGGTTGACAAACAACAGATAGTTGGAGGGGTGATACATGGGTGAATCCATGTTGTAGAGATAATGCTCCGCGATCCTTGCTATGGCGCGGAGAGCCTCGGGATTGGCCGAGGACGCGTCAATCATCCGGGTCACACCTTTGGACGCCGCTGCGGTGTCGGCCATGGAGAGGAAGTGCGCGAAATTGGCAAAGTTCTGCTCCATGAAAGTGGAGTCGTTGATAGCTCCGGCATCGTTCCAGTTCATGGAGTCCCAGTAGTGGTTGATTACAAACTCAAGCCGTTGGTTGACATCGGTCATGGTGTCGGGCACCACCGGCATAGCCAGTTCTCTGGCCGCAACAGCAGACGATACCGCAGCCTCGGGGACTGCAGTATCGCTGTTCTGATTTTTCCCTTGGCATCCTGTTGCCATAAGGAGCATCGTTATTGATGTAAAGAGTATCTGTTTCATTAGTTTACTATATCGCGGACACATCTTATGTAGGCCGATCCAAGACTGTATTCCCCGTCTTGGAGAGCTGTGGCGTGTGATTCGCCAACCACACCCATCAATCGTGTTGAGCCATTAATTGTGAAATAGCCTTGGGTAGATGTCAAATATATACGTTTGGCGACTGTGCCTCCTGTGAAGAGTATCGCTGTCAGCTCTGTCTGGTTAGGCACACGCCAACCCGTTTGGCCGTTGATGTTGAATTGATCGCAAGGATTGTTGGCGTTGAGATTCTTACACCAACCTGTGACGGTGATTGTTTCACCGAATAAGTTCTTATACCAGGTAGGTGCGGGAAAATCATCGGTGGCTGAGCGGTATTCAAACGCTTTGGCAGGACGGTTGTACTCGGAGTTTACCCTGTGTATCGGAAGCGGGGATGTGGTGGAGCGACGCAAGGCTTCAGTCGGATAGTAGAAGTCGATGATATTCTCGCCACTACGTTTTTCAAACGCCGCTTGACCGGGGTTGCTGCTCATCTGCGACATATCCACACCCAGATAGCGCACGCAGCGCAGATGCTGAGGTTTGGCATCGTTGACATTTCCGGTTGACATACCTTCCTCGGCCCAGAGCATACTGTTGTTGATGGCCGCGAAGTGTTTTAGTTCGGTAGCGTCAACACCGGCGGTGTATTTGGAGAAGTCATACACCGGAGTGGCGAGTCCGGGAGAGCCGATCACAATACGCACATACTGTTTGTCGGACGGCAGAAACCAACGCATCTCCTCGCGGTCAATCACCCCGTTGCCGTTGAGGTCGCGGTTGCGGTTGAGGCAGGCGCGGGAGGTGTAGTAAGTTGCAGTATTGCCCTCCATCTCCTGATACATCGGCACACCCTTTGTCGCGCCGTTCACAATCTGGAAACTGTTGCTGAGATACCGGTTCCATGCCGTGTTGGTCGAGCCGTCGGTAATTGCTTTCCATGTGAGGTAGCGAGAATCGCTGTTGGAGTTATCGGAAGCGTAACTGTAGCTCATATACAGTCCTTCCAGCTCGTTGAAATGTTCGATTCCCATGGCTGAGGTAGGGTCGTTGCTCCCCACACCGTAGTATGTCTGGATGGAGTGCTGCCGGATGGCGTATTTGGAGCCGAAAATCACCGATTCGCCATCGGCGCTACGCTCCTCCTGTACCTTGAGCCACACCTGGCGGTCGGGGAGGTTGACATACGACTTCCAGGTTGGAGTGGTGATGCCTTTGCCGTCGCTCTCGTAGATATATTCGTTGAGAAACACTGTGTACCATCCTGATGCACTTTTTTCGGATAGATTGGCCATCTGGTCGATGGTGTAGGTTTTACCATCAGCATAAGCGCCGGTGCGCGGCTTGTATTCGGCTATGGTGCTTTTGTCGGAGGTGGAACGGAATTCTATCCAGTTGTAGTACATTGGGTCGAACGAGGTGTAGTTCTCATTGGAAATATCATGGTACTGCGAGGATGAGTAGTATGCACGCACAGCCCAGCTGAGCCCTGCGAGTTCCTGGTCGGTCAGCTGTATATTGAACACTGAGAAATGTGCATCGGCCTCCATCATTTCGTTAGAGATTACCGATACAACGCCCTCGGCGCCGTTTTCATACTGCTGGTCCTCGCGGCGGGCCTCCACCTCGATTTTGTCAATATCGTTGATGCGGATATTGTAGGTGTACTTATGGTTGCGGCGGCAGTTGAAATCTTTGGCCTTGTCGGCTTCGGAGGAGCCTTCGCAATATCCGAGGTGCACGGTGTATTTGGCCACAACGGAGCGGGATGCGGCGGCGGAGCCATCGGGCATAGTGCCGTTGTCGCGCATCACCATTCTCACATTGAAGGTGAGGTAAGTGGCGGCCTGGTTGGCAGCGGAGGCCTGAGCACCGGAAGCGTATCTGTTGAGAGCGGTGTATATGCCGGAGTTGGCACCCGAAGAGGCGTCTTTGTCCTCCAGCTCACGCATGGAGTAGGAGTCGCATGACCCTGAGCGGCGGTTCTCCATCTGATACCAGTCGAAGGAGTAGGTGTTGCCCTGCTTGCCGAGCTGTGAGGGATATATCACCGGAGAGTTGTGGAAATTGCCGGTGAACGAGGCCGAGTTGCCGAGATGGGCAGTGAGCTGGTCGCCGGCGTTGATGGAATGCGGGTCACTGTCGTTTCGCTCGGCGAGCCAGGCTATCATGGGCACATTCGACACCTGGATACTGATAGGTTCAAACTCCAGGATTTTGTCGCTGTAGGATATGTTTAGCTTGATTTGCGAAATTGTTCTGCGGAAATGGATTTTGCCACCGAGAGCCACCGAGGTGACACTTGAGTGGATGGTAAGGAATTCTTCAGCGAGTGCAGCCACGGTGTTGGACTCCTCGAGCGATTTACTGTCGGAAGCATCGGGTACCCAGACACCCTGCATCACCAGATTGCCGGTGGGAGTGTCGATAAAGCCGGCGTCAACGCCCACGGCAATGTCGCGGTAGTCGTTGTATGTGTCGGTGGCCTTGAGCAGGTTTATAAGGGGAGCGCTTTCGGAAGTACGGGAATTATAGCCCTCATTATTTTCGGGGTTTGCCACCGCCGCCAGACGATAGCGTCCGGAAAGCATCTCCACCTCAAGCTTGCCGTTGGAGAGATACGATTTGTCGTTCCATGTGAATTCATAAGCCTTGTTGCCGGCCTCGTCGAAAAAGGCGAGCCATAGGGAGTTGATTTCCGAGTCGCGTCCTTCAGCCATGTCGGCACGCGACACCGAGGGCATCACTCCCGCCGAGAAGCTGAGCGACACTTTGGCCGGGAGACCGAAGTCGCTGTCATCAACAGTTTCCCCCACAGGGAAATCATCGGCACAAGAAGCGAGCAGCAGTCCGCAGAGGGCTGCCATGAAAGCAAGTATATGTTGAGTCAAGTATCGTGTCATTGTGTAAGGGATAAAGTGATTTTAGTTGAATCCTATGTTCACATCGGGAGCCAGCACCCAGTTGTCAACCGTGAACTCAAGATAGAGCTTGGTGGGTTCCTCGGGTTTGAATTTCACAAGAAATTCATAGATATGGTTGCGGGCCAGCTGTTGGACGCCAAGTTCGGACAATGTGAGCACATAATTGGTGTCCGTATTGGTTGCAGTGTCGTTGAGGGTGATTGTGATGCGCGAAGGAGTGGCTCCGGCCGGTATGGCATCATCGGAATACTCGGTGACATACATGGTGAACGATTTGAACTCGATTTTGGAATCGGGATCAGTGTACCTACCTTGGATGCCTGGCGCGTACCGGTTGGCATCATACCAATCGCTGCTCACCGAGGCTTTCTCCACCGGGCAGGTGGCGTTGACCCAATTGGGAGCACTGTCGCAGGATGGGATGAAAGAGCCGTGCATATTGACTCCGGTGATGAGGATGTTCTTGATTGTTTTGCCTGTGGAAGCCTCCACATTGTCAAGGAATCTCAGCTTCACCATGGCACGCTGCATATCAATAGTGCCGAGCTGGCAAGGAGTGGCGCTGTTGGAAGCCATGAGATTGCCAAGGCTGATGGAGAACTTTCTGATGCCGGACATCGGGATATACCGCTTGCTCGTGAGCGAGGGCATCCATGAGCCTGTGCCGGAGGTGGTGTATTCAAACGACTGCAATTGCCGTGAAATGTCGTTGAAATACGACAGGAACGGAATCCCCTTGAAGGGGTCGTAGGACGATGTGACGCCCGCGAGGTTGGCCACTAAAAGCAGTGAGAACTGCACTTGGTCGCCTTTCGCGTAGTCGAAGTAGTCGGCGTGCACTTTGGCCCGCAGGGTGTATTTTGTATAGTCGCTTACCGACTCGACGCGTCGGATTTCATAGTCGGTTTTGTCAAAATATTTGATGAACTGACTGTTGTCGTCAAACAGCAGCAGAGTGAAGTCACCGTTGTCGCAATCAATGTAGTTTTCCTCCACGCTGCCGGCCTCCTCGGGATGACCCTGCGAATCCGATGCGCGGGATGCAGCGGCCTTGGATTGAGGGAACCCGGCATTGCTGATGTCAAACGACATCCATACATAGTCAGCATCTTCCTTATCCGGAGCGATGGAGGAGCCATTGTCGGGCATCGACGGGCCATCGTCAGATGAACACGCCGTCAACACCGTCATGGACAAAACCCCGAGCATTGCGGCAAGGAGAATATGTATATGTGGAAATTTTATTGTCATGGTTGTGTGTGCATGTTGGAATGAGGATGTCTTAATGTCACTGAATCGGCGTGTTGTTGCGGATTATTCGCCAATCGTTGATGATGATGCAGCTGCTGAACCAGCGGTTGCCTTCGTCGAGGAAGAAAGTCATGTTGTATTCATCCTGACGGTCAAGATACTCCTGGTCGCTGATGGAGGTGTGGTAGAATCCTTTGACGAGCAGGGCATAGTCGTTGATGTTGATGTCGAACACCACCTTGCCCGACTCTTTGTGCACCACCCTGAGCCTGGGATTGTTGTCCAGATGCAGGCGGCCAACGGTGAACTCGGCCAGCGATGCGGAGAAAGCGGAGCGCGAGGTGGGGATGGCCATAGTGGAGGTGGCGTTGTCGGGAGCATCGGTGGGGTTGGTGTTGATGTCCACCGAGCCGGAGTGGGTGTACCAAGGATGGTATGTGATAGTCTCGTCGGGGAGCAGCGAGTTGTCAAACTCCATGTGGCCGTTGTTGTCGGTGATGGAGAAAGTATAGTCGGTGTCCTTGACGGGGTCGCCCGAGATATGCTGGAGCACAAGACGCACCACATTGGTGTTTTTCTTGAGCGGAATGTTCACATAGTTGGGCTTGGAGGGCGAAGCGTATGGCAGGTCGAGATGTGCAAACCCATGGAAGAGCGGAGCAAGGTCGTCCTTGACATGTGCGGAGCCGTTCTCGGACTGACGGCGCATATAGCAGCGGAATTGGGCGAGGGTGGAAACCCCGGTCTCGCCTTCGGGGATGTCAAATGACTTGAAGTGCTCGCCGGCCCACACAAGCAGGTCGTAGCTGCCGGGTTCCAGCTCAAGCGGGAGCTGGTTGGACTGCCCGAGTTGCTCCTTTGTGGCGTCGATGCGTTTTGTGAGCAAACCGGTGTTGCTGTCAAAAGCGAGCAGCGACACGTATTTCACCTCGGAGTTGAAAGCGTCGGCGAACTTCATGTTGTGGCTGTATTCAAAAGTCACGATATTGTAGCTTGCCACACAATCTGTGTCATCCTTCACAAGGTTGCAAGACGACAGTATGGCTGTCATTGCCAAAACCGAGAGGCAAGCACCAAGAAAATGTCTATGTGTTTTATTAAGCATCTTTGCCAATATTTTTGTATCGTGTGATAAAAATGTGTTGTAATGTTTATGTTGAAGCCATGCTTGCGCAGGCTGGAATAATCAAATCAATTGGATGCTGCTGAAGTGCGTGCATCGGATTGGAGTGCGGGCGTTCCCAGCCCGGAGGGTATGCTGGAGGATGAGAGGTAGTGAATAAAAAAAAGTGACTGCCGGCTCTGCGCCTGCCGGAGCAAAGCCGGCAGTCAATGGTTGGGTTGTTATTGAGGGTTACTGGAGAATGATGGAGTTCTTGATCACATGCCAGTTAAGCACATTGATGCTTGCAGCAAGCCAGGTTTCGGTTTCGGGCTCGGGATCCTTGCGGTCGTTGCCGGGAACGCCGAGGCCGATGACGCCGGTGAACTCGTAGTCATACACATGGTTGCGGACAACGCCGGTGATATTGCCGAGGTGCTGGATGGTGGTGTAGAACGAAGTCACACCATCTTTCCACCAGAGGATGTTGTCGAAGCGGTTGAACTCGGTGGTGTTGTTGATCACAGCGCGGTAGGTGTTGGCTTTGGCTGTAGAGCGGGTGTCCTTGACAAGCTCAATGTTGTCCTTTGTCACAGTGTGGCCATCTCCTTTGTCAGCGTTGTAAGCGTTGGCGATAACGGTGAGCAGGTCTTCGTACTTATAGTATGTGCCGCCCCAGTAAACGATATTGGCGGGCTTGCCTTCGGAATCTTTCACAATACCGCGGACTGCGATAGCAGTGGCTCTGGTTTCACGAGTGGTGGGTTCGGCTGTGGGGTAGTCGGTGTTCTCGTAGCAGTACTGGATATTCTCAGTGGGTTTGGAGGATACATAGTTGCCGAGGGCGAACTGAGTATTGTCGTAGATGTCAAAGGAGTTGGAAGAGAACTCGGAGAGCCCGGGAGTGTATGCCCAGTAGCTGCGGTGGAGTTTGGCATCGTTCCAGCCGGTGAATGGCTCGGCAGAGAATGCCGGAGCGATATTCTTGATGGCATAGCAGCGGTTGGCGAGGAACATAGGCTGCCAGCCGGTGAGTTCGATGCTGTATTTCACCTTGGAAGTGGAACCGTCGGGATTGGCCATGATATACTCTTTCTCGTTGCCGTCAGCGTCAAGCGATGGCCATGTCTTGAGACCCTGCACGCGGATTTTGGCAGCAAGACGCTCGATGTAGATGTTCACGGGGTTGTCCTGTGCATCCTCAACCGAGGTGTAGAGCTGGGGGATATCGGTGGTGAAAATCTCCTTGCCGTTGTCGCCGTAGGTGGAGCTGGTCATTACAAACGAAGTCCAGGTAGAGGGAGTGTTGGCGATTATAGATTCAATTTCAGAGAGACGTTTATTGGCGAAAGAAATAAATCTTTCATCGGAAGAAGCGTTGGCCACGCAGAGCACTTTGGCAGGTTTGTTGCCGAGGTAACCTGATTCGGGAGTACCGAGCACGAGCACACCTTTCAATGTGGCGTTGCCGGAACCGTTGTTCTGGTCCATGGAAATTTCGGTGGGCTTCACCATATTGGTGTGCGACACTTCACCGTTCACATTGGCCACAGCCATGGTGTAGGGGAGGTCGTTGTCGGTAAAGAAGTAGAAGCGAACGGTTTCTGCGGTGATGGTGCCTTCGTTGCCTACAGCTTCAGCGTACCCTTCGTCGGAAGTGGCACGGCCCATGGATGAGCCACCGGTGGAGCTGATGCGTACAGTGACATATTGCAGGTCGCCGACGGGAATCTGTTCTTCCTGATTGATCTGCTCAGCCTTAGGCTCGTCGTTGGAGCAAGAGCTCATGCCGAGTCCGAGAGCGAGCGCAGCAATTGCGCCAAGATAAAATTTAGTTTTCATTTAAGTAAAAAATGGTTGGTTATTGATATAGAATATTTTAATCACTTGTTGTTGGAGCCGGGTGCCGAAAAGGCGGAGGCTGCGGAAATGAAGTTGAGCAGTTCCTGCGATTGGGCGATACCGAGGCTGTTGGCCTGCTGAAGCAATTGGGTGGCCTGTTGATAGTCCCCTTTGATGGTGGCGAGCACGCCACGTGCGTGGATAGCCTCGGGTGAGTCGCCGGCCTTGGCGAGAAGTTTCTCGGCCTTGGCAATATCTTTACCGGCCATGGCGGCGTTGGCGGCGTTGAGGTTGGCCACCGGGTCGTTGGGGTAGAGGTGTGCGGCGGTGTCAAACACATTGTTGAACTCTTCCGAGCCAGCCGGGAGCGATGAGGCGGCGATATAGAATTCGTTGAGGTCAAGGTTGCCCGGGCGGGTTTTCATGATCTGCAGAATCTCCTTGGGGTCGCTGTAGGCCCGCACGGTGTATTCGATAGCGTAGTCGGTGTGACGCAGCGAGGGATACACGGTGTTGAGCAGTGTGGCATATTCAGCGGGATAGGCGGAGCGTAGCTTGGCATCGCGTGCATCGGGTTGGAGTCCGGTGTTGTTGATGATCTGCAGCAGCTCGTCCTTGTGGCCGATGTTGCTTGCCTCCACCCATGCGCGGAGACCGTCCCAGTCTTCGGGCTGATAGTCAGTGGCGAGGAGCGATGCAGGGAAGCTGTAGAGCTGCTCCACATAGCGCTTCACGGCTTCGGTGCGGCCTTTGGCCAAACGCTCGTTGGAGGCATAGGAGCCTTCGGGCGAGGCAAAACCCTTTATGGTGATTGACTTGATGGTGACATCGTTGTCGGAGCGCACGGAGTCAATACCGGCACGTATGCGCTGCAATTCGCTGTAGTTGTTGCGGAAATCAGCCTTGAGGTCGGTTTTGTTGACAGCGAACTCCACATTGGCGCGGCCTGAGAGTGTGCGCACTTTTTCAGTGGCCACGGGCGGGGTGACATATACCAATGCGTCAATCAGATTGAGCTTCGGAGCCTGGATGAATGCCAGATGTTGGATAGTGGCCGGTTTCCCGGCTGCGCATCCGGCGCATCCGTAGGTTTGACTGCTTACAGAAAGTGTTGCACCGTCCATCCAGTTGCTGTAGGGCACAGACGCCGAATAGCTGTAGGAGCTTTTGGCATCGGAAGCCTTGATGACGGTGGCCGGAGGGGTGAGGGCATCGTCGTTGCCGCGCTGGTGCTGGATATAGCGTGAGCGGCCGTAAACGCCGATCTGGTCAAGAAGCAGTGTGTCGGCACCGTTGGTGAGCATCGGGGTGATGATGCAAGCCTGCCGCGACTTCACATCCAGAGCCTTGAGGTCTATGGTCATTGACACATTCACCCGGCTGTCAACGGCAGAAATCTGCTGCGATGATATGTAGGATTGCTCCTGTGTGGATGCACTTGCACCTGCTGCGGAAAGCAGCATCGTGAGAGCGAAAATGTTAAGTTTCATGATGGTGAATCTGTGTGTTTTAGAATACATAGACTAAGTTGATGGCCGCTTTCGTGGGGCCGAAATAGTGGTGGGAGCGGTTGGACTCCACCTTGCGTCCGCAGTCGGCACATTCAAACCGGTCGTATCGGGCATATACATACCCTATGCCGATTTCGGCTTCGAGGTTCCAATGCTTGGACAGGAGCCATGAATATCCGTAGGCGATACCTACGCCGGCACGCCACCCTTGGAAGCGGTTGTCGCGCAGCTGGCGAAAATCGGAGCCAAGAAAACTGAACGGCAGGTCAAGGTTGCCGACATTGAACTCACCTCCAAGAAGATGTGCTCCGAGGAAATGTCCGCCGAGAGCATCGCACAGCCAGTAGCGGGCTTCGGGCATCACGGTCCAATGTTTCCATTTCCTGTCGTGCGATAGGTCCCAGAAATTGAAGTCCCCGGATAGATCAATCGACCATTTGGGTGACAGTCGCATTTCGGCTCCGATATTTGCGTTGAGCAATGCGTCAGACACAAGGTTGGTTTTAATACCAATTTCCTGAGCTGAAACGTATTGCATGATGCTCGCAAACAGAAGCACCAAGATACTTTTTCTCATTATTTAAATATGGTGGGTAAATGTATGTTAGGTAATGTTAGGTTGCTAATGGTATTTTATAAAATGTGATTTTTGTTTCCACGTGCAGAAGCCAAAGATGCGATGCTCGATAACTTATCTACAAAAAAAGTTGTAATTGTGCATTTATCAACGCTTGCTAAGGCTAAAAGTCATTGGGGTTGTGTGCCCCGGTGAATTCAAGGATTATAAAACTATAATTTATGCACTGCCACAATTTTTTCTTTGCGAATTACAAAGTTACGGACTAATTGCAATATTAATATCATCCCGGAAGTTAAATGGTGTTAATAGTAGGTGTTATTGAGCGTTAAAGGGCTAAATTGTCGCGAAACATACAAGTATTCTCTGCATTCGTATTAATAACGGTGGTTCTGGTGGGTTATTGGTTAAAATGGGTGAAAAAAAGCTTATTTGAGCTTAATATTGGAATAAATGTGTAAATTTGCGACTAATTAAGAAATATAGTATATGAAAGGACATCGCGAAATATCACTGAGCAGCATATTGGGTATAGAGAAGTTCTCATCGCAATTCAGCAGCTATGGCACCGACTATGTGTTTGCCCACATCACTTCGACCAACAAAAGCTCTGTATTCACCGAGGGACCTATGAGAATGTCGGGGTTGTCCACTATATTGTGCCGATCGGGCAGCATAGACCTTGATATCAACCTCACGCATTATAAAATGGAAAGCGGGTCGCTGCTGATGATTGGCCCGGACAGTATTGTGGATGTACGCAAGCTGGATTGGGACCAGCTGGATGCATATCTGTTCGTGATATCGCTCGACTTCGTGCGTGATATAAATCTCGACCTCAATGTGATGAACTCGGTGAGGTTCAAGCCGTCGCACAACCCCATCATGACGCTTTCCTCCGAGGAGATGGCCTTGATGTGCCGCTACTATGACCTTGTGCATTTCAACACTATTGACAACACCGACGGGATGTATGTGCGCAGTATCACCCGTTGTCTGCTGGCGGCTATTGCCTATCAGATGATGCAGTTCATGCGGGCACGCTCGCAGGAGCTGGAGGAGGTTGAGCCCGGGACGCGCCGGAGCAACTATGTGCGCGATTTCATGCAGCTTGTCCATGCCCACCATCGACAGGAGCGCGGAGTGGCGTTTTATGCTTCCAAGCTGTTCATCTCGCCTAAGTATCTGTCGCTTATCATCAAGAAGAGCACAGGCCGGAGCGCGGCGGAATGGATTGACGAGTATGTGATACTTGAGGCCAAGAACTTGCTGCGGTTCTCAGGCAAGAATGTGCAGCAGATAGCCTACGAGATGAATTTCTCCAACCAGTCGTCGTTCGGCAAATATTTCAAGCATCTCACCGGAATGTCGCCAACTGAGTTTCAGCGCAGCTGACAATGATATGTATATGAAAAAATCAGGGCGGGTTCGCGATTGCGAACCCGCCCTATATATTAATATGTGTGGATGGGATGATTACCAGATCACCACACGTTCGGCTTCGGGACGGAACATCGGCTGGCCTTCGGTGATGGAGAATGCCTCGAAGAAGGGAGCGATGTTGCGCAGGGTCACGTTGACACGGTTGCTGCCGAGGGAGTGAACATCACCGGTGGTGAGGGAGCGGATCTCCTCGTCGCGGATATTCTGACCCCACAGGTTGGCATAGTTCATGTAGAATACCTGTGCAGGGGTGAACCCTTCGATGGTTTCGGTGGCCACATCCACTCCTTTTTTCTTCTGGGAGTCGAGGAATGCGGTCATAGCCACACGCAGTCCGCCCTGGTCAGCGATATTCTCGCCCATGGTGTAGGCACCGTTGGCGTGAAGTCCGGGGAGCACTTCCACCGCGTCAAACTGAGCGCCGAGACCTTTGGTCTTCTCTGTGAAAGCCTCGCTGTCCTCGGCTGTCCACCAGTCGCGCATGTTGCCTTCGGCATCGAAGTTGCGGCCCTGGTCGTCAAATCCGTGGGTCATTTCGTGACCGATGACTACGCCGATACCGCCGTAGTTTTCAGCATCGCTGGCTTCGGGATCGAAGAAAGGAGCCTGAAGGATGGCAGCGGGGAACACGATCTCGTTGGCCAGAGGGTTGTAGTAGGCATTGACAGTTTGCGGAGTCATGCCCCATTCGGTGCGGTCCACCGGTTTGCCCCACTTGCTGTAGAGCTCTTTCTGGTGCCACATGCTCACATTATGCATATTCTCGTAGTAGGAGAGGGCCGGGTCAATCTGCATGGTTGTGTAATCTTTCCACTTGTCGGGATAGCCGATTTTCACAGTGAAAGCGTTGAGCTTCTTTATGGCGTTGAGCTTGGTGTCGTCGCTCATCCAGTCGAGGTGCAGGATATGCTTGCCGAGGGCGGTGCGGAGGTTCTCCACAAGGCCAATCATATACTCCTTGCTTGACTGGGGGAAATATTTCTCCACATAGAGCTGGCCAACGGCTTCGCCCATGGCACCTTCGGTGGCACCGAGCGCACGTTTCCAGCGGGGGCGCTGCTGCTGCACACCGCTCATCACCTTGCTGAACTCAAAGGAGGCATCGCTGAAATCATCGCTGAGCTTGCCGGCGGCCTGGGCCACATATTTCCAGAGGTAGTAGTCCTTGATTTCGCGGTCGGTGAGTGCTGCGATGAGTTTGTTGGCCTGGTCCACCGACTTGAGCTCGGTGACAATCACCTGCTCGGGCGACTGTATGCCCATTGTTTCGATGAAGAAGCGGTCCCAGTCGATATTGGGGTACATCTCCTTGAGCTGACCGAAAGTGCGGGGGTTGTACATAGCCGGGATGTTGCGGCTCTCCTCGCGGGTGAGGGCGGAGTCGGCAAGAGCGGTTTCAATCTTCATCACATTGTTCATGATGCGGTTTGCGTCCTTTTTGGAGTAGCCGGCGTTGCGCATCTGTGTGACGATGAGTTTTTTGTATGCTTCGCGCACCTCTTTGTTGCGCTTGTCGTTCTTGAGGTAGTAGTCGCGGTCACCGAGTCCCATGCCGCCGCCACCGATATACATGGCATATACCGATGAGTTGGCAAGATCCTCCTGGATGCCTGCGCCGAAGAACGGAGAGGCATAGTTGCCGTGCATCCACATAAACAGGTCGGTCATCCCTTCGTGGGGTGTTGACTCGATTTTCTTGAGATCGGCGAGGATAGGTTTTGCGCCCTCGGCGTTGCGGCGGGCGGAGTCCATGGCCTGGTTGTAGATGGTGGACACCTTGAAAGCCACGGTGCCGGGCTGCGGGTTGGTGGCGCCGAGGTTGAGTACAATATCTTTCACACGGGCTTCGCTGGTGTCGGAAAGGATGTTGAACTTACCGTAGCGGGCATGTTCGGGTGTAAGTGGGTTTTCGTCCATCCATTTTTTGTTGACATGGAGGTAGAAATCAGTTCCCGGGGCAATTGAGTTGTCAATCTGCTTTATGTCCAGACTCTTCAAATGCTCCTTGGGAGCGTCGGCGGCCAATGCGGTGCCGGCGGTGAGTGAAATCGCCATTGCGATAGCTAATCTTTTCATTTATTTGTTGTTAGGTTGGTTTGTCGGTTTGTTTGACGGCTTGACTGCGGTGTAGAGGGTGCATACTCCGAATGTGAGCGGTGTGGCGGTGGCCTGCTCAAACCCTGCCTCCTCCATCAGCCGGGTCATGTTGCGCCCTTGCGGCACGGCGGCTATGCTCTCGGGGAGGTAGGAATAGGCGCGGGTGTCGTGCGACACAAGTCGTCCCGCAAGCGGGATTATGCCGCGTGTGTAGAGCTTGTAGAGCGGTTTCACCAGCGGAGAGGTGGGGGTGGAGAGCTCCAGCACCACAAGCATGCCTCCCGGCTCCAGCACACGGAGCATAGATCGGTAGCCCTGCAGCAGGTGCTCGAAGTTGCGCACCCCGTAGGCCACGGTGACACACTGGAAGCTGCTGTTGTCAAACGGCAGATTGAGGCAGTCGGCCACCTGAAGCTTTATCCGTGAGTTGAGCCCGGCTTGGTTGACCTTGCCGAGCCCCACATCTATCATCCCCTGCGAGAGGTCGATGCCGGTGATTCCGGCAGTGCAGCGTCGTGCCATCATTATGGCCATGTCTGCGGTGCCGGTGGCCACATCAAGTATGCGCTTCGGACGGCGGGAGGCCACAAGCTTCACCGCCTTGCGGCGCCACAGCTTGTCGATGCCCAAGGTCATGGCGCGGTTCATGAAATCGTAGGCGGGCGCAATGTTGTTGAACATCGTCCTCACCTGCGAAGCCTTGCCGCCTGAGCTGCCGTAGGGGTTGATCTGCTCGCAGTCGATCTGTTGCATCACTTGGATATATTCTGCAGGCAGTCCATCACATTGACTGCTATGCGGTCGGTGAGGTTGGTTTCGTTGGCTTTGACAAACGGTGTGCCGGTGACATGCTCGTAGAGCTCAATGTAGCGTTCCGACACGCTTTGGCAAAATTCGGGAGTCATTTCAGGCACTTTCTCGCCGGTGCGGCCCATGAAACCGTTGTCAATGAGCCACTGGCGCACGAACTCCTTGGAGAGCTGACGCTGGGGGAGCCCTTTCTCAAATCGCTCCTGATATCCTTCGGCATAGAAGTAGCGCGACGAATCGGGAGTGTGGATCTCGTCGATGAGATACACCTTGCCGTTGTGCTTGCCAAACTCATACTTTGTGTCCACAAGTATCAGTCCCTTTTCAGCGGCCATCTTGGTGCCGCGCTCAAACAAGGCGCGGGTGTAGCGTTCCATGATGGTGTAATCCTCCTCCGACACTATGCCGCGGGCTATTATCTCCTCGCGTGAGATATTCTCATCGTGGCCTTCGTCAGCCTTGGTGGTAGGGGTGATGATAGGCTCGGGGAAGCGCTCGTTCTCTTTCATTCCTTCGGGGAGCTTCACGCCGCACAGCTCGCGGCATCCGGCTTGATATTCGCGCCATGCGCTGCCGGTGAGGTAGCCGCGGATAATCATCTCCACCTTAAATCCTTCGCATTTAAGGCCAACGGTGGCCATGGGGTCGGGGGTGGCGAGCTTCCAGTTGGGCACTATGTCGGCGGTGGAGTCAAGGAAGTATTCGGCTATCTGATTGAGCACCTGTCCTTTGTAGGGTATGCCTTGGGGCAGGATTACATCAAAAGCCGATATGCGGTCGGTGGCAATCATCACCAGAAGGTCGGAGCCGATGGTGTACACATCGCGTACTTTGCCGTGATACACTGCTGTTTGTCCGGGAAAATTGAAATCTGTGGAAATCAATGTAGTAGCCATAATAAAATATTGTGAGAGTAGAAATCTGTGATTGTTTGCTTTTTAGCACCGCGAAGTTACTAATTATTTCGCTCTATGGCAAAAGTATGGCAGGATTATGACTTACCGATGCCATATACTTTAGCAACGAAAGAGTTGACTTTGTCGGTGATATTTGTTCCAAAAGACGACTTAACGATATCGTAAAGCGATTTGTATGAAATATTTTCTTTGTCGTTTATTGCAGACTGGTATAGGAAATTGGCGAGAGATGAGGCTGTGATAAGAACATTGCAGGTGCCTGCAATATCAGACTCTGTAGAGGTCTTGTAATATGGAGCCACAACGATGGTGTATTTCGCCATTATTTTATTCCTGTGGAGCTGCAATCGACCGGCGTTGACTTGTGCCAGTTTGGTTTTGGTGGATTTTGCTTCAACAGCAAATTTTTCGTCACGAGCCAAGTGGATACATTCCACATCAGTGTTTCCGGGACCACCGATATATTCCGCTTGGACATCAATGAATTGATTGAAGGCATTGGCAAGAGTATTTTCAAATTTATAGCAATCGCCATCTTCCTGATTGCGTGAGTAGCGGTTTATATCCTGGGATAATTTCAGCATTATCTGAAGAATGTCGATTTTTATACCCAGGTCCTGTAGCAATTCGTCGGGATAAAAGTTGTAGAGTTGCAGGATATAGTCTTGCCGTCCCAATGTGCGTAGCAGCTCGTGGGGTTTGCAATATGGCGAATGTGTGGTCAGCAAGCTGTTGAGTAATGGTTTTACAGTGTCAGTCAGCGCAATGGCCTCGTTTTTGTACATTCTGTATCCTGATGGATTGTACTCTTCAAGCTGTTGGGTGGTTGGATATGCCGGTACTTCACCTCTGCCAAACCCGCCCTGGCGCAAAATTCCAATGTTGTTTCCGGGGATGATGCGAGCTATACCTGCACTCTCGAGTTGTCCCATCAGATACGATGTTTCGTGAAGGGCGTTGGCAAGAGTATCCTCAATTTTGAGGTTTTCAGTAAACAGGACATACTTTTCCTTCGGAGATAAGCTGCGTAATTCCAATATATTGTCAACCAGTTCGTTGTATGATGTATCTTCAATCTCCTTAGTCCATAGGACAAGATAGAATAACTCGTCTTGATACAATTTCTGCTCTAAACGATGGTCAAGCAGCAGCTGGAATATCAGTCGGAATGGATATAGGTCGAACTGAGGGCTTATCTTATTGAAAGGATGATTGAAGGGCAGTCCGAACAGCATGGTTGCAAAAATCTTGGCAATCCAGTCGGTCTTATCTAGATTGTTTAGCAATAAGTTTCCTAACGGGCTGAATACAATCTCTTTGTTTGCTGATTTTTCATTCCTGTAGGCAAACATGAAGTAAACAATCTGGCATATCTTGAAGTTGGTGGTGTCAACACTTGGTTTGCCATATTTGGGTTGGTAAATGTTTAGCCCCTTCATGATATTGTTTATCTCTGCAATCGTTCTGTCATCAACTTTGGCGTTGAGATTGCGGATCAGTGTGGCATATTTAAGCAGCAGGTCAAATTTGTTGACATATTTCATTATTGTCCACTTGTCCTTTTTATTGCTGCGGCTGGTTGGGTTGGGAAGCATGTTCGGTGAACTTGTACGGGGTTGCAGAGTGGAAAGAATTTTTTTCAGAAGCAGCGGCGGTATGGCTTCGCCGATGAGAGTGCGCACGGTCCTGTCGTTGTAATTCTTTGGGAGATTCCAATCGCACGGGAGTGATGACACTATCATGATTTCAAGTAGCGATAATGCACGGGGGTCGCTGTACAGTCCGTTGGATAGCTTTCGTCCGGGATGAACATTGTTATGTCCTGAAATCATTCCGCTGTTGGTGGTGACGGCGGCGCATGGCACATCCCATTTCAATCTGTTGTAGGTGTTGTGGAATCCACTTACTTTTTGTCCGTTTTCTTTGCGTGGGAAAAATACAGGATTGTTCATCGCACTGCACCCTTCGGGTGTATGCGACATGACTTCTACATGCATGGCGCTATGAGTCAGCGCGTAATGGTATTTGATGCCCGAATTTTCGCCGTTCTTCAATGATGGCAGATGGCCAATGGCTTCCCTCAGTGTAATCTCTTTCTCCGCGGGAGGGAGATGCCATGAATAAGTTGGCTTGTGCATTATCACCAAGGCTCTTGGACGAGACTGGGGCACTCCGTAATCTTTTGCGTTGACAAGCACCGGTTCTATTGCATAAGTGTCGTTGTATTTCAGCTTCAGAATGTCAATGATAGGCAGATTCTGTCCCTTGTAGGGGAACAGCAGCTTGAAAAATTTAGGCACATTTTCAATCACCACTATATCAGGGACTAAATCCTCAATTGCATTGAGAACTGAGAATATAAGATAGTTGCGGCTGTCGTCGGAGTACTGTTTCTTGCCTAAACTGCTCATTCCTTGACAGGGCGGTGTGGCCAGCAGGAATCGGGGGCGCAGTGATTTGGCTTTGCTGATGAATTCCGAATACACATCCGGATTTTGGATGTCACCGACCACCATCTCCGCATCGGGATAGAAATGAGAGTGATATTGCGCTCTGACAGGGTCTATCTCGTTGGCGAGCCTGATATCTATGCCAAGTTCGGACAGGTATGTCTCAGCTATACCTGCGCTTGAAAACATAGATATTCCGGATAAATTCAATTTGCGCATAACCCTTGCATTATTGTTTTGACCATCATTGCAGGTATCCCCTCGCCAATACATTGGCGCAGGCGGGCATCGCTGATGTCAGTCGGCAAATCCAAGTCGGGTGGGAGTGTCATCACAATCAGCAGTTCTCTGAGAGTGAGCACTCGGGCATCGCTCCACATGCCGTTGCCAAGAGGGCGGCCCGGGTGCACTTTGTCTTGGGATGAGATTATTTCGTTTCTCATTGTTACGGTAGGTGATGGTGCATCCCAAACCATTCTTTTGTAGCAATTGGGATAGCTCTTGATTCTCTCTCCGTTGGCTTTCTTGGGGAAATGCACTTTATTCAGCACTGCCGAGCACCCTTCCGGTGTATGACGCATCCATTCAATCTGCGACTGAGGATGTTTCCTCGCCCAATGATTTTTTATTCCACTGTCTTGCCCCGGTTCCAGCGACGGGAGATGTCCTATAGCCTCTTTTAGAGTGATGATATGGTCGCAGGGGACAGGGTCGTTCCAAGTGAGGCCCTTTTTGGCAAGACGGATGTAGCATCGCTCTCTGTTCTGTGGCACTCCAAAGTTGCAGCAGTTCAGCACGTTGATTTTAATATCGTAGCTGTCGCCGTACTTCAGACGCAAAATTTGTTCGATAGAGCGGTATTCACCTTGATATTCTATCAGGACTTTAAGCAGTCGCGGAACATTCTCAAACAAAATGAACGATGGAGAGAAGTGGTCTATTATAGCAAACGACTCAAGCAGCAGAGTGTTCCGTTCATCTTTGCTGTTTGCCAGATCCCCGTAGCTTCTGTTCTTGCCCGCGCTGCTGAGCCCTTGGCACGGCGGTGTCGATAGGATAATGTCAATATTCTGATTATGAGCCGCGTCAATTATTTTTTGCTTGCATTTGGGGTCCCGTATGTCTCCACATACGGTTGCTGTATCCGGATATAGGAATTTGTGAACCTCACACCGTTTGGGGTCAATGTCAGAGGCTACTACAACATCGATGCCCAGCTGCTGCAGGTAATATTCTGCAACACCTATACACGAAAAAAGAGATATCGCTTTAAGTGGTTTCATCGGTGTGTCGGGTAGCTATGTGACAAAGATAACGATTATTTTTGAATTATGTGTATTGGGAAAAGTCTTGGTTTAGCGGCGGTGGGCGAGGAGGTCGCCAAGGGAGAAGGCTGCTTTGAGGGCGGATGGTTTGGGGGCGTCAAGAGTGCGGGTGCCGGTGAGGCAGAGTGGGGGATAGACTGTGAACCCGGCGGGCCGGAATATGCGCTTGAGGGCTTTGATGGCGGGGCGTGTCTGGGTGATGCTGAGCGGCCAGGGTGCTGTGCATGCGCAGATGATGCCGAGGCGGGCTCCGCGCTGCAGCGGTTTGGGCAGGGATGTGCCCGAGGTGTCAATGAGGGCATACACGAGCCTGTCGAGGAGAGTTTTGAGTGTGCCGGGCATTGAACTCCAATAGATGGGCATGGCTATGAGCAGCGAGTCGGCTTGGCTGATGAGTTGTGCCAGTTGATGGGCATCGTCATGGGGCAGTGCGCATTGTCCTGTGGTGCGGCATTTCATGCACGCCACGCATGGGTGGAAGTCGAGATGGCTGATTGTGAGTCGTTTGACTGTGGCGCCGGCTGCAATGGCGCCTCGTTCGGCTTCATCGAGGAGTGTGGCTACGTTGCCGCCGAGTCGCGGCGATGCCATGATGGAAAGGACCAAGGGGGAATTGTCTTGCTGCATGGAATGTATATAGAAAAAGGGTGCGCAAATTTGCGCACCCTTTGTATGAGAGGTATTTTAGAATTCAGCGTTCTTGGGAGTGCGCGGGAACGGAATCACATCGCGTATGTTGGTCATTCCGGTGACGAACAGCACAAGGCGTTCAAATCCGAGACCGAAGCCTGAGTGGGGCACTGAGCCGAAGCGGCGGGTGTCGAGATACCACCACATATCCTTCATGGGGATATTCAGCTCCTCGATGCGTGTCAGCAGCTTGTTGTAGTCGGCCTCACGCTCGGAGCCGCCGATAATCTCTCCGATCTTGGGGAAGAGGACATCCATGGCGCGGACGGTGCGTCCGTCCTCGTTCTGCTTCATGTAGAATGCTTTGATATCCTTGGGGTAGTCGGTGAGAATCACGGGGCGTTTGAAATGCTCCTCCACAAGGAACCGCTCGTGCTCGCTCTGCAGGTCGGCACCCCAGAACACAGGGAACTCAAACTTGTGGCCGCTCTCTTCGAGGATTTTCACACCTTCGGTATAGGTGAGGCGCACAAACTCATGCTCTACAACCGATTTGAGGCGGTCAACGAGCTCAGGGTCGTACATCTGGGCAAGGAAGTCGATGTCGTCGCGGCAGTGGTCGAGGGCATAGTTGATACAATATTTGATGAAATCCTCGGCGAGCTCCATATTGTCGGTGATGTCGTAGAACGCTATTTCGGGTTCTATCATCCAGAACTCCGACAGGTGGCGCGGAGTGTTGGAGTTCTCGGCGCGGAATGTGGGGCCGAAGGTGTAGATGGCACCAAGGGCGGTGGCACCGAGTTCGCCTTCAAGCTGTCCGCTGACGGTGAGGGCGGTGGGCTTGCCGAAGAAATCGGCGGAGAAGTCCACCTTGCCATCCTCGCATTTGGGCAGGTTGTTGAGGTCGAGGGTGGTTACCTGAAACATTGCTCCGGCGCCTTCGCAGTCGCTCGCTGTGATGAGCGGGGTGTGGAGGTAGAAGAAGCCGCGCTCGTTGAAGAACTTGTGGATGGCGAAAGCCAGGGTGCTGCGCACGCGGAGCACGGCACCGAAGGTGTTGGTGCGGGGGCGCAGGTGGGCTTTCTCACGCAGGAATTCCAGAGTGTGGCCTTTTTTCTGCAGGGGGTATGTTTCGGGGTCGGCGGTGCCGAACACCTCGAGAGTGTCGGCCTGCACTTCCACGGTCTGCCCTTTGCCCATTGATTCGCACAGAGTGCCGGTGACATGGACGCTTGAGCCGGTGGTGACGGGACGAAGCTGCTCGTCGGTGAACTTGGTCATGTCGAGCACTATCTGGATGTTCTTGATGGTGGAGCCGTCGTTGAGTGCGATGAACTGCACATGCTTGTTGCCACGACGGGTGCGGACCCATCCCATCACGCTGACCTCTTTGCCAATCATTTCGGGCGAGAAGAGGGATATGATTTTATTGCGTTTCATATAAGAATTATTATTCAAATGAGCCCATTTTGAGGAAGTTCACTTCTTCCTGAGTGAGGTAGCGCCAGCGGCCTCGGGGCAGGTTTTTCTTGGTGAGTCCGGCGAAATACACGCGGTCGAGCTTTGTCACATGATAGCCGAGGCTCTCGAACAGACGGCGCACGATGCGGTTGCGGCCTGAGTGGATTTCAATGCCGGCCTGGTTGCGGTCGGTTTCGGTGGCATAGCTGATGGCATCGGCGTGGATGGGGCCGTCCTCGAGCTCAATGCCATCGGCGATACGCTGCATATCGTCCTCGGAGATATCCTTGTCGGTCCACACATGGTAAATCTTTTTCTTGACATACTTGGGGTGTGTGAGCTTGGAGGCGAGGTCGCCGTCGTTGGTGAGCAGGAGCACACCGGTGGTGTTGCGGTCAAGTCGTCCCACGGGGTAGATGCGTGCATCGCAGGCACCCTTCACGAGGTCCATCACAGTGAGGCGTCCGTTGGGGTCGTCGGAGGTGGTGACGCAATCCTTCGGTTTGTTGAGCAGAATGTAGCATTTGCTCTCAAGGGTGACGAGCTTCTCGTCATACTCCACGGTGTCGCTATGTGTTATTTTTGTGCCGAGCTCGGTCACAACGTTGCCGTTGACTTTCACCAGACCCTGCTGGATGTATTCATCAGCTTCGCGGCGGGAGCATATACCGGCGTTGGCCATATATTTGTTGAGGCGGATTTCTTCGTTGGGGTCGATGACGGGAGCCTCGTATTCCACCTTCTTGGGGCGGGGCACAAAGCTCTTGCCACCCTGCGGCATGCCAAACTGGTTCTGGCGCGGACCCTGGTTGCGGTTGTTGTAGCGGTTGTTGTTGTATCCGCCCTGACGGTTGTTGTAGCGGTTGTTGTTATTGTTGTAGCGGTTGTTGTTGTAGCCGCCTTCACGCTGCTGGTAGGAACGCTGCTGGTAGGGGCGCTGCTGATAGGTGCGCTGCTGGTTCTCTTCACCTTCGGTAGCCGTGGCCTGACCCTCGGCATCGGTGGTGGCGGGAGCGTGATACTGCTGACGGGGACGATATCCGCTGTCACCCTGATTGTTGTAGCGGTTGTAGGAGTTCTGACGGTTATAGCCTCCCTGTCGGTTATATCCGTTCTGACGCTGCTGGTACGGGGTGCGTGGACGGTAGTCGCTGTGGTGCTGTGCATCGGAGTTGTATTCGTTTCCAATGGCAGATGAGTTAGTTTGCTGGTCGGGATTCATGTTCACCGACTGCCCGATGCGGGGACGTTTCGGTTTTTTCTCGTTACTTTCCATGTGTAGTGACCTTTACGTAAATGGTAATAAAAAATTGAATGAAATTAAAAATTATTTAGACTGGCCTCGCGGCGGAATCTCTGATTAAATAATGCAAAAGAACAACCATGGGCACAGTACCCGGAAGGTTCTCCGCCCATTTAGCAGCAAAGGTAATGCATAAAAAGCAAACAAACCGTATAAATTCCTGAGAAATTCATACGGTTTGATGTTTTTTTATGTTTTTTGGGCTCAGCGAACCACAATCTTGCTCACATTGCGTGTGCCATCGGCATATTTGGTGGTTTTGATCACAAACATACCGGGCTGGGGGTTGGCCACCTTGCGGCCGAGAACATCGGTGTATTCAGTGTCCACTGCTGTGCCATGGTCGGCATCAATGGACCCGATGCCGGCGTAAACGGCGCGCTGCGACACACGGGCATCGTTGTCCACAGTGTAGATCGATTCTACCTCGAGGGTGTTGAATGCCGGTCCATGGAAGAATATGGTTTTAATATCGCCGTTGGAGTATATGTCATACTGATCGGTGAAGCTGTAGGGGAGGTCGGTCATGGATTCGGGAAGGTAGTAGTAGTCATCGGGAGTGAACTCATACAGCGCACCGTCGAGATAGATGCGGTATGCGAGGTGCTCGGGATTGATGAAATTGCCGTCCTCATCGGCGCAAGGCACATTGATGCGGATAAGCTGGTCCTCATCTGACCACGACACGATTTCCGGAGTGGCGGGAGTGGCAGGTTTGTCGCCGGCATAGCGGAACAGTTCCACATTGGTGATGCCATTGAGCATGGTGAAGTTGAAGTAGCTTGCCTCCACGATATAGTCGGATGAGGGGTTGAGGGTGAAGTGGTCCTCGGCCTCGTTGACATCAAATGTGTATTCGCTTGACATGGTGAGGGTGGGATAGCCCCATTCATCGGGTTCGCCCTCGCTCGCACCGATGAGGCGGATATATCTGGTGTCGGCGTTGGTGAGGATGTAGCCGGAGCGGAACGACAGCTTGCCGTTCTGGATGGTGCCCACCACATAGTCGTCGGGCGACATGGAGCTGAAGCCGGCCACATACACATCGTTGCCGCTGCGGGCCACCTTCATAAACCGTGATCCGGTGTCGCAGGTCATCATCCACTGCTCCACTTCGGCATCGGCCGGTGGGGTGAATGTGGTGACATCGCCCATGGGGAGAATTTCAAAATTGTTCATGAATATGAAAAATCCGGCTTCATCCATTGTGTCGCCGTTCTTGAACACGCTTACACGGAGCGAGTTGTCGGCCTGACGGATGGTCTCGCCATCGATGGTGAAGTGAATGTCGTCCTTGAACTCCTCCACCTGACCGTAGTCGTCCACAGTCACTATTTCCAGATACAGCACCTGGTCAGGCGATTTGTAGAGCACCTGTCCGGCGGGAATAGTGATGTCGGTGCCGTTGATGTCGCCTGCCACCCAGGAGTATCCTTCGGTGTTGGCATCGCCGTTGAATCCGGGGGTAAGGTCCTGGAAATATATTTTCTTGCCGTCGGCAGAGCGGCGGATGGTCATCTTGTAGCCATCCACATCTTCATCGCCCCAGAAAGTGTTTTCAGTCACATTCATGATGTAGGCTTCATCGGAGCCTTCGGGGTTGTAGATGGGGTTTTCCATCACAGGCACTCCCGGGAGCAGCTTGGGCTGCGCCTTGGTGGCGAGAGTCATACGCTGTGCGGCACCGGCTGAGAGAGTGAGGCCGAAAATAGCGATAATGACTGATAGGATTTTGTGTTTTAACATTGTTGATTGTGTTTGTGGAATATATGATATAGTACTATGTTATCGTCCTGTGTAGGTGTGGGGTGACAAGGCGTGAAGTTCGGCTTTCACCTCGGGGGTGACATCGAGAGTGTCGATAAATTCGGCGATGCTTTGTGCTGTGACCGCGGAGTTGGTGCGGGTAAGCTGCTTGAGGGTTTCGTAGGGGTGGGGATACCCTTCGCGGCGCAGGATGGTCTGTATCCCTTCGGCCACCACGGCCCACATATTGTCAAGGTCGGCATCTATGGCCGGCTGATTGAGAATGAGCTTGCCGAGACCTTTGAGGGTGGAGGCCAGGGCAATGAGAGTGTGGCCCAGAGGCACGCCCACGTTGCGGAGCACTGTGGAGTCGGTGAGGTCACGCTGGAGTCGCGACACCGGGAGCTTGGTGGCGAGGTGTGAGAATATGGCGTTGGCTATACCGAGATTGCCTTCGGAGTTCTCGAAGTCGATGGGATTCACCTTGTGGGGCATGGCGGAGGAGCCTACCTCGCCGGCCTTGATGCGCTGCTTGAAATATTCCATGGATATATATTGCCATATATCGCGGTCAAGGTCGATGATGATGGTGTTGATGCGGCGGAGTGCGTCAAACAGGGCTGCAAGGTTGTCGTAGTTGGAAATCTGAGTGGTGAACTCCTCGCGGTCGATGCCAAGTCGTGAGCTGAGGAAGTTGGCTGCAAACGATTTCCAGTCGTATTGGGGGTATGCCACGGAGTGGGCGTTGAAGTTGCCTGTGGCGCCGCCGAATTTTCCGGTCACGGGCACGCTCTTGAGCAGCTCCATCTGCTTGCGCAGACGGTAGGCGAATACCATTATCTCCTTGCCAAGACGGGTGGGGGAGGCTGGCTGGCCGTGGGTTTTAGCCAGCATGGCCACATCTTTCCACTCCCCGGCTTTGGATTCAAGGTCGGCAACGAGGGTGTCGAGCATAGGCAGATACACCTCATGGATGGCTTCGCGCACTGACATAGGCACAGAGGTGTTGTTGATGTCCTGCGAGGTGAGGCCGAAATGGATGAACTCCTTGTACGGCTCCAGATGCAGGGCATCAAACCGCTCCTTGAGAAAATATTCCACGGCTTTCACATCGTGGTTGGTCACCGACTCTATCTCCTTGATGCACCGGGCATCGTCCACGGTGAACTCCTTGTAGATGGCGCGGAGGGCGGGAAACAGTTCGTGGCTCACATCCTTGAGCTGCGGCAACGGCAGCTCGCATAGGGCTATGAAATATTCTACTTCCACTCTCACACGGTAGCGGATGAGGGCGTATTCTGAAAAATATTCGGCCAGGGGCTCGCATTTGGAACGGTAGCGGCCATCGATGGGCGACACTGCTGTAAGCTCGGTAAGATGCATATTGATGGTGTTTTTTGGATAATCAGGGTGCAAAGGTAGTAAGATTTTATGGAATTGTTGTACATTTGCACCCATGTATTGCTTGAGTTTTGACATTGAAGCGTTTGACTTGCCGCGTGAACTTGGCTACGATATTGAGTTCGGGCAGCAGATGGAGGTGTCGCGCCAAGGCACAAGAGCCGTGCTTGACATCCTCAGAGAACATTCGGTGCGGGCCACATTTTTCGTGACTGTGAAGTTTGCAGAGAATGCTCCCGAGGAGCTGTCGAGGATTGTGGCCGAGGGACATGAGCTGGCGAGCCACGGCATGAACCACTGGCATTTCGAGCCGGAGCATCTTGCGCAGTCAAGGCTGCGGCTTCAGGAGCTTACCGGGGCGGAGGTGAAAGGGTTCCGCATGGCCCGCATGGCCAAGGTGGAGCCGGAGCTGTTTGCCACGGCCGGATACAACTACGAATCGTCGCTCAACCCCACCTTCATCCCCGGACGCTACAATCATCTCACCAAGCCTCGCACTCCGTTTGTGCAGAGAGGCGGTGTGCTCCAGATTCCCACATCCGTCACCCCGTGGGTGCGGTTTCCGATGTTCTGGCTTGCCGGCCATGTTCTGCCGCCGGTGGTTTACAAGGCGTTGGCGCGTCGCATCCATGCCCATGACGGCTATTTTGCCACATATTCCCATCCGTGGGAGTATTTTCCGCTCCACACTCTCGCGCCCGACATCAAGATACCGCTGATGATACGCCACCGCAGCGGTGCGGGGATGCAGAGTATGCTCGAGGGGGTGATTGCGGATGCCAAAAAGCATGGCATTGCGTTCGGCACCTACAGCGAGTTGGCTCAGTTGTACTCAGCGCATATTTAAATCAAATGATAGTGCCATGAAAAGAGTGACAGTGCTTCTTCCGGCGTTCAACGAGGCTGCCTCGATGCCTCTGCTCCGCTCCAAGATGGAGCGGCTGGCCGAGGAAAACCACTCGGTGGAGTGGGAATTTCTGATTGTGGACGACGGTAGCAGCGACGCCACTGCTGAGCTTGCTAAGCAATATCATGATGAGGATCCTCGGTTCAGCTATGTGAGCCTCAGCCGCAATTTCGGCAAGGAGGCCGCGATGCTCGCCGGTATGGACTACGCCACCGGCCACGCCGTTATTATAATGGACAGCGATATGCAGCACCCCACCGATGTGGTGCCGCAGATGCTGGACCTGTGGCAGCAGGGGTGGCAGGATGTGTATGCCGTCCGAGCTTCAAGCCACGAGGGATGGTGGAAACGGAAAACCTCGCAATGGTATTACCGCCTGCTCCAGAATGTGACTCGGGTACCGATCCAGGCCAACACCGGTGATTTCCGCCTGCTCGACAGGGTGTGTGTCAACGCCCTACGCCGCATGCGCGAAACGCAGCGCAACACCAAAGGTATGTACAGCTGGATAGGGTATCGCAAAATCGGAATCACCTACAATCAGCTCAGCCGCTCGGAGGGCCGCTCCAAATGGAGCTGGTGGAGCCTGCTCAATCTCGCTGTGGAGGGTGTGACCTCCTACACTACCGCACCGCTGCGGCTGGCTTCGCTGATGGGAGTGGCATGCTCGATTGTGGGATTCGTATATCTGATATATATCCTCACCAACACCCTGCTGTGGGGCGACCCTGTGGCCGGCTATCCCACCATCATGGTCACGGTGCTGTTCATGGGCGGCGTGCAGCTGTTGTGTCTCGGTATTATCGGCGAATACCTGAGCCGAGTGTTCAGCGAGAGCAAGCACCGGCCCCCGTATATAGCCAATGTTCACAATGGCCGTCAGATAGTGGCGGATGTAGATGTTACCAGCCATGAAGTTGATGCAGGTGCGTGACGGAGTGAGACGATATATGCCGGGGTCCAACCCGCGTACCATCGCGGTGCTGTGGGGAGTGATGGCTGTGTTCGCGGCCATTTACAAGGGGAGGCTCGACATGCACCTCAACAACTTCAGGATATTCCGCCATGTTTTTTTCCACCTGCGCGACGGATTGTCGCTCTATGCCTATTATCCCGAAGAGTATTTCGACCACAATCTTTATGGCCCGCTGTTCGGTGTGCTCGTGGCTCCGTTCGCCATGTTGCCGCCGGTGGTGGGGCTTATAGCGTGGGAACTTGCCATGTGCGCCATATTGTGGTGGGTGGTAAGGAAGCTGCCTCTGGAGCTTGACAAACGGATGTTCATCTACTGGTTTGTGAGCTACGAGCTGCTTGTGGCTCTCTATATGGCGCAGTTCAATATCGTGATATGCGCCCTTGTGCTTGCCACCTATTGTGCTATCAGGAAAGGAGATGAGAAATGGGCGGCATGCTTCATTGTGCTGGGCACACTCACCAAGCTCTACGGCATTGTGGGGCTGGCGTTCATTGTGTTCTCGCACCGCAAGAAGGTACTGCTGCTATGGCTCGCGATATGGACAGCTGTGGGGCTGGTGCTACCGCTGCTGATTGCCTCGCCGCAGTATCTCCTGGGCCAGTACGCCGAATGGTTTGCCACGCTTGCCGACAAGAATGCCCTTAATGCCGAGGCGTTTTATCAGAACATCTCCACCCTCGGGATGGTGCACAAGATTTCCGGATGGTGGGGGAGTGACCTGTGGATACTTGTTCCGGCGGTGGTGCTGTTCATGCTCCCGGCTGTGAGAGTGCGGCAGTTTGCCAACGATGGTTTTCAGTGGGCGCTTGTGGCTTCGGTGCTGATGTGCATAGTGCTTTTCAGCACCGGGAGCGAGAGCAGCGGCTATATCATAGCCATGACCGGAGTGGCGCTGTGGTATGTCACTGCCCCGTGGCAGCGCAGCCGGACGGACTGGTGGCTGATGGTGGCGACGCTGGTATTTGCGAGCTTCGGCTCCGATTTCTTGCCACATTCGGTGCGGTATTCGCTTATTTGGCCTTACGCACTTAAAGCGCTGCCGGTCACCATAGTGTGGCTCAAGCTGATTTACGAAATGTGTGTGCGCGACTACAAGGTGTGATTTTTTTGCATCCGCGCTCAAAAATGTATAATTTTGGGGCGTGAAAACGAGTTTAGGATTAACAATAATATATTATGCTTAGCAACAAGATTCAAGATGCGCTCAATGCGCAAATCAATGCCGAAATGTGGTCGGCCTATCTGTATCTGTCCATGGCCATGTACTGCGAGGAGCAGGGCCGTAGCGGCGTGGCCAATTGGTATCGCGTGCAGTTCAAGGAAGAACAGGCTCACGCCGAAGTGCTCATGAACTATGTGAACCAGCGTGGTGGCCGTGTGATACTCAAAGCTATCGATGAGGTGCCCACAAGCTGGGACTCTGTGCTCGACACTTTCAAGCACACACTCGAGCATGAGCAGAAGGTGACCTCGCTCATCAACAATATCTATGCTCTCGCCGAGCAGGAGCATGACTATGCCACCCGCGACCGTCTCAACTGGTTCGTGTCGGAACAGGTGGAAGAAGAGGACAATGCCGCCAAGCTGATTGACAAGTTCTCCCTCGTGGGCAACGACGGCATGGGTGTGTATATGCTCGACCAGGAGCTTGGTGCCCGCACCTATGTGGCACCCTCGGTGCTGACCGCCGAATAATATCCGCGGATTTATTGAAATTAACAGCGGGATGAGCCGACCAAGGCTCATCCCGCTGTTTGTTCTGTAGGTCTGTATTGACGATGTTATCTTGGACCTCGTCCGGGACCGCCGCCGTGGCCGCCGCCACCGGGACCGCCACCACCGGGACCGCGCCATGCGTTTCGGTCGGAGGGTTGGTTGCCTTTGCCGAAAGTGTTGAACCGGTAGGACACTGTGAACATGAAATAGCGTGTGAGATTGTTGTAGCTTGTGTCGTCGATATAGTTGGCGGTTACGCTGCGGTTGATTGACGAACGCTGCTGCAGCAGATCGTAGGCCTTGACGGCAAGAGTGAGTGAGCGGTTGGCCAGCAGTTGGTAGGAGATGGAGGCGTTCCACATCCATTCGTTCTTGTCATACCCCTGGGCATATCCGCTGGTGGCGGTGTAGGTGAGGTCGCTGCTGAGAATCACACCAATGGGAGTGTAGTAGTAGGCAGAGAATGTGCCGCCATAGTTGTGCACCTTGAGGTTGGATGTACTGCTGAGCGAATTGTGGGTGTACTGGAGGGAGTAGCGTGGGCGCAGCTCAAACTCCATGTTGTCGGGACGGAAGGCAATTGAAGGCATCACATTGATTCCGAGAGTTCCGGAGCTGTTGCGCTCGCCGTTGTTGAATCCCACGGCGTGGTTGTAGTTGGTGAACAAGTGGGTTGACACCTGCCAAGCCTTGTTGCGCAGCGGCTGGGAGTAGATTACCATCCATCGTCCGTTCCACACACCGTTGACATTCTCGTAGGTGGTGGTCTGTGCACCGGTGGTGCGGTCGAATGTGGTTTTGGACACTATGGAGTTCTGGGTCACCTCGAAGTCGGCCATACTCATTATGGAGCGTTGGTGCTCGGCGTTGAATGATTGGAAGCGCAGGCTGATCCAATGATTGAATGTAGGGTCAAGATTAGGATTACCGACAACGATGCGCATGGGGTCGCTCATATCGGCCACCGGCTGCAGCTGGGTCATGGAAGGTTCGGAAGCGCGTCCGCGATAGGCTGCGTTAAAGGTGGTGGAGTTGTCAATCTTGAGACGGTAGCGCAGGAATGGTGCGAAGTTCCACACACGGCGCAGTGGAATACTTTTGGCACCGTTGATGAGGTTTTTGCTCCTGGACTGCGAGGGTACGGCGGTGATGCCCACATCCACATTATGTTTGCGCGACACATATTTATAGCCAAGGCGCAGCTCCTGGGTGAAGAAGTCGTTGCGGAATTGGTTGGATAGTGTGTCGTTGAACTGCAGGTTTGTGTAGTCGATCCATGCGCTCCAGTCATCACCCTCGCCGGGGTAGTGCACAGGGTGGTCGTAAACCAGCTTGTCGGCGTTGTTCCATTTGTACTGGACACGGTAGGCGAAAGTGAGGAAGTGGCCATTGGCGGCATTGCCTATGGGTTCAGTCCACGACACACGTGCCTGGGCAAGGTTGCTCCATGTGTGGTTGTCGCCATATTGGTCGTAGAGGTCGATGGAGTCGGGGAAGAGATAGAAGCGGTTGCGCGAATAGCTGTTCTCGCGCTCTCTCACATCGGAGTGCTCGTAGCGGAGGTTGATGGAGAACGAGCGGCCGCGCTTGCGCTTGAAGTTGTGGCTGTAGATGAGGTTGGCGCCATATTCGAGCGAGTGACCGCGAGAGGAGTTGTCGTTGTATGTGGAGCTCACGTGGGTGCGCCTCGGGTCACCGGCAATGATTAGCGAGGAGTCGATGCTGGCGCTGTTGTTGAGATTATATGAGATTCGTGGACGGAACTCCAAGGTGTTGAACGAGTCGGGTTGCCATTGTACTCTGAAGTCGGCACGCAGGTTATGGCCTTTATCGCGGGAGTTGGTGATGGAGTTGCTCCACGAAGTTGAGTCGGAGAAGAGGTACTGGCGGCTCTGGTTCTTGCGGGTGTCACGGTCGGTGTGGGAGTACATCACATCACCGCCCACGCGGAGAATTTCCTCCTTGCCCACATTGAAGTTCAATCCCAGCGCTTGCGACTTGTTTATGCCGTTGGTGCCTCCGAAGCGGCGGAAACGGCTGCCATTGGAGTCGGTGAATCCAAGCTCGTTGGTATTGTTGAAATTACCGAGGAGGGTTATCTGGGTGCCGTTCCAGAATTTGTTGACATTGAACGAGCCTGTGTAGCGGTTGTCTGTGCCGTATCCGGCTTCGATGTTGCCGAAATAACCGTTCTTCATATCTTTCTTCACGGTGAGGTTGATCACAGTCTCATCCTCGCCGTCGTCCACACCTGTGAGCCGTGCGAGGTCGCTCTTTCGGTCCACCACCTGAAGCTTGTCCACCATACTCACAGGCAGGTTTTTGGACGCCACCTTGGGGTCGTCGCTGAAAAACTCCTTGCCGTCGATGAGGATCTTGGACACAGATTTGCCGTTGGCGGTGATTTTACCATCGGAGTCCACCTCCACTCCGGGGAGTCGTTTGAGCAGGTCTTCCACCACAGCGTTGGGTTGTGTTTTGTAGGAGTCGGCGTTGAATTCCACCGTGTCCTCCATCACCTTGATTTGAGTCTTGACGGCGGTTACGGTCACATCTTTGAGCTGGATGGACGATTCGGCCATCTGTATAGGCTCCATATTGATGTTGGATTTGGCCACTGTCACCGGGGTGAAGCTGGTGGCATACCCCACGTATGATGTTTCAATGAGGTAGTTGCCGGCTTTGACAGCGGAGAAGGTGTAGTTGCCGGAAGTGTTGGTTTTCACACCTTTCACAAAGGTGGAGTCGGAGGCCGTGAGCAGTCGCAGCGTGGCCTGTGGAAGGGGCTCTCCCATGTCGTCTTTCACCAAGCCTGTGATGTTGAGCGCCATCGCGGAACTCACGCAGGTTAACAGTATTGACATAAGGAGCAGGATCCTACATGACGTTTTCATTGTTGATACGGATGTGGTGTGTTAGTAAATTTTTAACAAAGTTACTTTAAATAGACATTATGAATGTAAAATGGTTTAATCGCCTGCAATTTTTTTTGAAAAATGAACTTTAGCTTGCGTCGAGGCGTAATATATATACTTATAAGAGTGAAGATTATGAAACTATTCGGCAAAATCATGACAATAGGGTGCGCCTTGACAGCGGGTTGGCTTGCTGCAGGGTGCGACTCGCTGTGGGACGCTGAAATGGATGTGTCGCCCGATTACTATGGTGTTGGCATTTCTGTGCCGACATACGGATATTATCCCGGTCCTCCGGCCATTGATCCCTCGCTGTGGAATCCCGGCGTGAGCGGTTGGGGATGGGGTGTGAATGTGCCGCCGCCATCCATCCCCGTGGCTCCTCCTCAGTGGGGTGTCCGTCCCGGCGTCCGTCCAAATGTGCCAACGGGTTATCTCCGTCCGGGTTACAACAGCTCATCAACCCCCTCTGTTACCCCTCCGGCAGCTTCCGATCCTCCTTCCGCTCCGGCGGTGCCATCGCAAGGCTCCGGCTATCAGCGACCCGCATCTGCAGGAAGGCATTGACAGAATTAGATATATATGCAAAGCGGCGGACCCTTGACGAGTCCGCCGCTTGATGTAGGCAGGTGGATGTTATCGGATATAGGTTTTCTTACCGTTCACGATATATATGCCGGGGAGCGGCTTGCCGGTGATACGGCGCCCCATTATATCGTAAATAACCGATGCATCATCCCCATAGTTTGGCATGAGTGGCACCTCATCGATGGCATCGGTGGCCTCGACAATGTTGAGAGGAATGTCAATTGCCTGTCCTTCTTTGATGTCGGTTGCGTTGGGGCCTGACAGTGCGGCCCATGCATTTTGGTAAATGACGCGTATCCTACCGATGCACGGTGTGGCACCACCCGGCACCATGAGGTCATGTGCGATGTCAAGCACTGAGTTGTAGTTGGCGGTGATGTTGTCCGACGGTTTCATCTGACCGTAAGAACCTGCGAGCTCAAACTCGCCGCTGCCGGTGAAGTCGGTGTAGATATAGGCCTGGTTGTATCGGAAATCCTGAAGCACTGTTCCGGGGCTGCCGAGGTCGTTGCCGAGGAGGTGGAGTGTGAAATAACCTCCGCTCTGCACCTCAAGCTCGCGTGGCAAGAGTGTGTAGAATTCAGCAGGACATTCATCCCATGAATGTTCTATGTCGGTGATGGCACCTACTGTTGAAACAGTTTTCAGATAGGCTTTGCGCTGTGAGTGAAGGGTTCCGTCAGGAATCTGGTAGTCAGCTTCCGCGTTGGGGTCGCGTAGCAGCACTTCTATCTCGATGTCGTAGGCCACACCTTCCTTGATATTGGTGGAGTTGGGGTCAGTGAGGTTTTCCCAAGCATTGGTGTAGATTACACGCAAGCGGGCATGACCGGAGGTGGCGTCCTCGGGTATCTCTATGCTCTGCTCAATGTTCATCACCTCATCGTAGTTGCCTATCACATTATTGGCCGGTGGCACGTTACCATATCTTCCCACTTCCGTGAATTCGCCTGTGCCGTAGGCGTCAAGGAATATCACGGCGATGTTGTAGCGCAAATCCTGCATCACCGAGCCTCGTGAGCCGAGGTCGTTGGCATTGAAATGGAATGTGGCGGAGTTTCCACGTATGATGGTGGGCTGCATATCGAGCAGGGTGTAGATGGACTTCGGCGCAGCATCGGCTTGATAGCTGATGTCGTTGAAGGCACCTTCGGTGTAGATGCGGCTGACATAAGCTTTACCCTGGGCATGCATGGTGCCATCGGGAATCTTGTATTCCACCACACCTTCGGGTGCGGCTACGGATATGCGGAAGTCATATACGCGTCCGCTGGCAACCGGTCCATCGGCAACGGGTGTGCCGGTATCGGTGACCAGGCGAGCACGATATGTGCCCGATGTGATGCCTGGGGGGATATTGACAATCCATTGGCCGTTGCCGGACGATTGGAGCTGTTCGTCGCTGTCAAAGGTGTAGTCCTTGTTGAAGTCAATCCACAACGCGCTGTTGGTGTCGCCTGAAAATTCCGCGTTGATTATGGCCGGGTCATTTCCGTAAGGTACAGTTGCCATCTGGTCGGTCAGCAAGGTATAAAGTTCCTCGGGAGCTTCGGCGGCGGCATAGTCCATGTTTTCAATGGCGTTTGTTGTGGCTATTGCTGTGGCGAAGATGTCGGAGCTGTTGCCTTGCGGCACACTGTATCCGGCGCCTTTGCCCATGATAGGAGTGATGCGCAGCTTGTAGGAGTATGTGCCTGAAGATGGCACAAGGTATTTGTCCAGCTGACCCGGGCCGCAGGAGGCGTTGCCGAGTCCCTTTTGCATATAGTCGAAATGCAGGAATATTTCCGGATGTGTTTCAAGATCGAAGTCGTGGCGCACCTTCACGAAGTCCTGTTCGGTGGCGTGCAGGGCGGAGAATGATACCTGACCTTCGGTGTCAATGCGCATACCGAAGCCATTGTTGTTGGTAAGCTCCACAAATCGCATGTCCTCATGGTTGCCCATGGTTTGCGGACGTACGAAATGCTCGGCCATGTCGGTGACGGTGGATGAATACACTGCTGCCAACGAGCCGGTTTTTCTGTCAACGAAGTTGGCCAATGGCCCTCTGGCGAAATATTTCACATTTTCCAAGCCGGGCACGGTTGTCATGCCCAGCCCAAGCCGGTAAATCGATGATGTCTGTGGCGAAAAGCTTGCCTCCACATCTATGGTCGCGTCGGCATACACAGTGTAGGTGGTGGTGTAGGCGCAGAATCCCGAGCAGGTGTAGCTGCAGCTGATTTTCACAGCTTCTGCTCCAGAAGCATCGCCATTTACATATTCAATCGAGGGAGTGCCGGCACGGAAGGTGGGATTGTAAACTGATGACGGCATGGCGGCGTCATTCTCAATCCATCGCATATTGTTGAATTTCAATCCTTCTTCATTGGCTATTATCTCTTCGCTGAGATATTTGAGCGATGTGATGTAGCCTTGGCTGGAGAACTTGACGCTGAAGTTTTTGCCTGTGACGCTGAGACCGTCGTTTTCATCCGCTATAAGCGAATTGTCAAGTGCAGTTATCTCGGGAAGCGCCGGGCGCCCGGTGATTGTGAACTGGTCGGAGGCCACTTCGTGTCCGGCCTCGGCCCATGTGGCGGCTTGCTTGGTGACGAACCGGATGGTGAGCAGGTATTCGCCGTCCTCAGCTTCGGGTGCGGTGTAGGGGATGGTGAGTTGACCTGTTTCCTCCGACCGCAGATTGAAATCGGAAATGGTGCCGTTCTCTATGTCCACTCCATTTTTGCTGACGCTCCATTTTATGTCGAAGCCCGACAGGTCAAGGAAGTCGTAGGTGTTGTTGACAGTCACTGTCTTGGTGGCGGCATCAAAATCGCGAAGCTTGATGTAGCTGTACACATGTTTCACTTCGGCAAGCTTGGAGGTGGGCTCGCGCAATGGCCCCACGATGCCGTTGGAGCAGAAATTGTTCTGGTGGGGGCCGGAGAAATCATATCCGGTGTAGAACCCTTTGATGTTGCCTGACTTTATTTCATCAGGATTGTAAATGGCCTGGTCCACCCAGTCCCAGATACAACCGCCGATTGTACGCTCACTGTTTTCAATATATTCCCAGTATTCTGAAAGATTGCCGATGGCCTGTCCCATGGCATGGGCGTATTCACACAGGAAGTGCGGGCGGCTGTCGCCATTGGTGTCATCGGATATCATTGCTGAGTAGGCCGGATACATTCTGGAGGTGAGATCGGTGTAGGTCCATGTGCCTTGGCCTTCATAATGAATCATTCTGCTGTCAAGCTCGCGGATGGCGTCGTAGCACCCCTTGAAGTTTATACCGCATCCACTTTCGTTACCCATTGACCAGAATATCACCGATGGGTGGTTTCGGTCGCGGAGAACCATGCGCTGATTGCGGTCAACAAAGGCGTCACCCCACGAGGTGTTGGAGCTGAGCGATGTGAGTGCATGACATTCAAGATCGGCCTCATCCATCACATATATACCGTAGTAATCGTGCATGGCATACATCTTGGCCGCGTTGGGGTAGTGGCTTGTGCGGATGGTGTTGAGATTGTTCTGCTTGAACATGAGCACATCCTTCAGCATCACATCTGTGGGCAATGCCCTGCCGTAGAGGGGGTGTGAGTCGTGGCGGTTGGCACCTTTGAAAAATATTTTCTTACCGTTGATGTACACGAACTTGCCAACTTGCTCTATATGGCGGAATCCGTATTTGGTGCTGAAAGCCTCGATTTCCTTGCCTTCGGAGTCCTTGAGGCTTACTACCACGGTGTAGAGGTTGGGTATTTCGGCTGACCACAGCTTTAATCCGCTTAGATTGGCGGTGAAGGTGAGTTTTTTTTCGGAGCCGGCCGGAATGTTGCTCAATGTCTGAGGCGAGAAGCTGTGGCACACCTCTCCGTTTGCGTCAAGCAGCTGCACTTCCGCGCTCACTGTGCTTGCCTCGTCGGAACGGTTGTCGATGTCGAGAGCCACATTTAGCTGTCCGGAGCTGTAGTCGGATGATTTGTCAAGAACGGATGTGATGTAATGGTCGCGCACAAATGTTCTGGGCACGGCTGTCAGAGTCACATCGCGGTATATGCCGCTCATACGAAACATATCCTGGTCCTCGAGATATGAGCCGTCGCACCAGCGGAACACCTGCACTGCAAGTTTGTTGGAGCCTTTGCGGGCCATTGCGGTGATATCAAACTCGTGGTCGGTGTTCGCGGCTTGGGTGTAGCCCACAAACTGGCCATTGACCCAGATGTATGCCGCCGAATATATGCCGCCGAAGTTCAGCAGCAGTGTATGGTTGTCCCAGTTCTCAGGTACTGTGAAGGTGGTGATATACGAACCCACGGGGTTCACGCCGTAGTCGCTGTAGCTTGGGTGGCGACGGATGTAGGGCGGGTTTGTGGCATGGGGGTATGCCACATTGACATACAGTGGCATATCATACCCCTGCATCTCCCAGTTGGACGGCACGGTGATATTGTCCCAGTCGCTGTAGTCGTAATCTTCCTCATAGAAGTCGGTGGGGCGCTTCGATGGTTCGTCCACAAAATGGAATTTCCAGACGCCGTTGAGATATTGCACTCTCGATGACTTGGTGTCAACCCATGGAGTGGTGTAGAACTCACGGTCGGCTTTCAATTCTTCAACATTTGCATAGGGCACTGTGGTGGCGTGGGCAGTTTCCTTGTTGACGGAAAATATAGCCTGGTTCTCCCAATAGTCTCCCCATGTCACCTCTGTGGATGCCATGATCCACGGTGCGAAAGCCAATGCTGCCATGCAGGTCAACATTCGCTTGATGCAGGATTTTTTCATGGTATGAAATTTTGATTGGATATTGATTGCGTACTAATAATTTGTCAAATATAGTGAATTATTCTATATGCGCAAAAAAAATATGGGACCGGGCTCACAGAGAGTCCGGTCCCATGTTATAGTGGGATGAAAAAATGATTATTCGAGATCCTGAGGGATGGCCACAAGCTTGAGGTTGCAGTCGCGGATGAACGATACGATATTGTTGCGTACATCACCCTGCTCCACATCGGCTTCAATGCGCTTGAGGGCGTTGAACACCGATGTGCCTGTCTGATATACATGGCGGTAGGCTTTGGCCACATCATCAATCTGCTCTTCGGTGAACCCATGTTTACGGAGAATCACGGCGTTAACGCCGAAATAGGCCACAGGGTTGTGGGCCACGATGATGTAGGGGGGCACATTGCCACTGATGCGGCATCCGCCTTTCACCAGCACCCATGAGCCAACTTTGGAGTTCTCATGCAGTATCACCCCGCTTGACAGGATGGTGCATTCGCCCACCTCGGCATCGCCGGCAATTGTCACACCGTTGCCTATCACGCAGCGTCCCATGATGTGGGTGTCATGGCCAATGTGTGTTTCGGCCATGATGAAGCTGTCGTTTCCAATGCGTGTGCCACCTTCGGAGGTTATGCCTCGGTTGATGATCACGTGCTCGCGTATCACATTATTGTCGCCTATGTAGCAGAACGACTCATCGCCATTCCAGCGGAAATCCTGCGGGTCGGCACCGATGATGGAGCCTTGATACACCTTGTTGTTCTTGCCCATACGGGTGCCGCGGATTACGCTGGTGTAGGACATTATCTCGCAGCCGTCACCAATCTCCACATTGGCATCGATGAACGCAAAGGGGTGAATTGTGACATCACGACCTATTTTGGCCGAGGGGTCAACGTGTGCTAATGGACTGATCATGATATGTATGAATTTAGGTAGTCAAGTTTCAACGGCCTCCACCGAGACTCTGATACAGATTGATCACAGCGCGGGCGCGGTTGTTCTCGCAGGTGATTTCGTTCATCTGGGCTGCCAGCAGGCTCTGCTGGGCGGTGAGCACTTCGAGATAGGTGGTGCCGGATGTGCCCAAAGATAGCAATTCTTCTGTGATTTCAACCGATTTTTCCAGATTTTCCACCTGCACGCGCAGCAAATCGAGCTTTTCGCCGCTCTTGGCATAGAGTGTCATGGCATCGCTCACTTCGGCACTGGCACTCATGAGGGTGTACTCGAAGGTGTTCATTGCCTGCTGCTGCTGTGCCTTGGCGGCCTCGAGACGGGCTATGTTGGCACCACGTGAGAACAGCGGAATGGTGAGCGATCCGGCGAGCTGGATGAAGAAGTCGCCGGGGTTGGAAATCATCGAGCCGAGCAGATTGGTGAATCCACCGTTGGCTGTGATGTTGAGGCCGGGATAGAACGCTGCACGGGCTCCGGCTGTGGCGTAGTAGGCGGCGGCGAGGCCACGTTCGGCGGCTCTCACATCAGGACGCGCTGCCAGTTCGCGCATAGGCACTGATTCGCGATACATGGCCGGCACCTCGAGCACTGCGTCGGGCGAAATCGACCATTTCTGCGGCATGGTGTTGAGCAGCAGCGAAAGGGTGTTGTACATCTCGTCGAGGCTCACCTCGATGTCGGTGATGGAGGCGAGGATGCTGTAGTACTGTGCGTTGCTCTGCACCACAGCGGCTTCATTCACACGGCCCGCTTCCTTGAAGTCCTTCATCACCTGCACATTCTCGCGCCATTTTTCAGCGGTGGTGCGGCTGAGCTTGAGCTGGTTCTCAAGAGCCACGATGGCATAGTAGGTGTTGGCGGTGGCGGATATTATCTGCGAGCGGACGGCCTGGGCGTAGTCCTGGGTCTGCTCATAGGCGGCCTGGGCATTGCGCTTGTTGTTGAGCAGCTTGCCAAACACATCTATCTCCCAGCTTACCTGCGCGGGGATTGTGTAGCTCCAGCCAAACGAGCGTCCGTGACCGGTGCCGTATTTAGAGCCTGCTCCGTTGGGGGCAAGGGCAAGTGACGGCAGGAAACTCAGGCGAGCTCCTTTGAGCGAGGCGTGGGCCATATCCACATTGAGCATGGCGTTCTTGAGGTTGGTGTTGTTGGCCAGAGCCTGCTCGATGAGGTCGGTGAGCACAGGGTCGGTGAATACCTGGTGCCAGTCGATATTGCCGAAGGCGGCGGAGTCAACAGGCTGCTCCTGAGCCTGCGCATACTGCTGCGCAAGCTCGGAGTCCTTGGGAAGTTCAAATTTCTTGTATATGTTGCAACCGGTGAGCATTGACACTGCCAATGCGGCCACGGCTATGTTGCGGAAATTCTTGTTCATATATATTATTATATGTGTGTTAACGTGAATACTGCTCGATTTCGTTTTCAATGCCGGCATTGTCGGTATCCTCCCATTTGAGCGGGGTGAAATGCTCCTGGATGGTCTGGAATATCACAAACAGGGCGGGCACGATGAAGATCTGCAGTATCATACCGATAAGCATACCGCCTACTGAACCCACACCGAGTGCGCGGTTGCCGTTGGCGCCTACACCGTGGGCAAACATCATCGGCAGCAGACCGATGATCAAGGCCAGTGAGGTCATGAGGATAGGACGCAGACGGGCGCTGGCACCGGTGATGGCGGCATTGACAATGCTCATGCCTGTGCGGCGGCGTTCAACAGCAAACTCTACAATCAGGATGGCGTTCTTGGCCAACAGACCGATAAGCATGATGAGCGCAATCTGCAGGTAGATGTTGTTGGTGACCCCGAATATCTGGGCAAAGATGAACGAGCCCATCAATCCGAACGGCACGGACAGGATTACTGCGAACGGCAGCAGGTAGCTTTCGTACTGTGCCGACAGCAGCAGGTAAACGAACAGCAGACAGAGTCCGAAAATCATCGCTGTGGCATTGCCCGATGAGTTGCCTTCCTCACGGGTCATACCGGCATATTCATATCCGTAGCCGGTGGGGAGTGTCTGGGCGGCCACACGCTCGATGGCAGCGAGAGCGTCACCTGACGAATAGCCGGGGGCAGGGGTACCTGTCACGGATATGGACTGGAACATATTGAAGCGGTTGAGCAAGTCAGGTCCATACACGCGGGTGAGGGTCACGAAGTTGCTTATCGAGGCCATCTCGGCACCATTGCGGATCTTGATGCTGGCAAGTGTTTCGGGACTCACGCGTGCATCCGGAGATGCCTGCATCATCACGCGGTATAGCTTACCGAAACGGTTGAAGTTCGACACATACATACCGCCGTAGTATCCTTGAAGGGTTGTGAGTACCGACTGGGGCGATATGCCGGCCTGCTTACATTTGGCGGCATCCACATCCACCAGGTACTGCGGGAAGGTGGGGTTGAAGGTGGTATAGGCCACCTGTATCTCGGGCTGGGCGTTGAGCTGGGCGAGAAATCCTTGAACCACTCCGAAGAAGTCGTTGATGTCGCCGCCGGTTTTGTCCTGCATCTTGATTTCAAAACCGTTGGTCATGGAGTAACCGGTAATCATAGGCGGAGCGAACATTAGCACGCGTCCGTCTTTCACCTGACTCATGAGGCCGTAGAGCTGTCCGAGCACTGCATCGGAGCTTTGCGAGGCATCACGGAGCGACCAGTCCTTGAGCCTGACGATGAATGTGCCGTAGGTGGCACCCTGTCCGGCCACGAAGCTGTAGCCGTCGATCATGGTGCGCGACTCGATGGCGGGCACGGTGGCGAGGATGGAGTCAACTTTGTCGAGGGTCTCGCCGGTGCGTTCCTGCGAGGTGCCCGGGGGCATATCAACCATCACAAACAGTGTGCCGGTGTCCTCGTTGGGTACCAGACCGGTGGGGGTGACGCTCATCAACCATACGAGGATGGCGATGGCGCCGGCCACGATGGCCAGCGACACATAGCGTGCCTTGATGAACCATTTGGTACTGCTGTCGTATTTGCGTAGCACGGAGTTGAACACGTTTTCAAATCCTTTGTGGAAACGTTCTCCAAGCAGGCCGAGGATGGTGATAACTGCCACAATGTAGCAGGCTATGGACAGAATCACATTGTCAAAAGTGAACCACCCCATCACCATGGCAAGGATGGTGAATGTGAGGCACACAAGGGTGATGGCGGGGTGCATGTTGAGCTTGAAGCTCTTTTTGTATTTGCCGCCGAGGGTTTTGGCTGCGGTTTTGTACGAGTCGGCCATGCGCTCTTTGAGTGAGGCGTCGCTGTTGTGCGGTTTGAGGAACACTGCGCAGAGAGCCGGCGACAGGGTGAGCGCGTTGATGGCCGACAAGCCGATGGCAATGGCCATTGTCAAACCGAACTGTTGGTAGAACACACCGCTGGTGCCGGGCATGAAAGATACAGGGATGAACACAAGCATCATCACCAGGGTGATGGAGATGATAGCGCCACCGATTTCGTTCATGGCATCGATAGAGGCGCGGCGGGCACTCTTATATCCCACATCGAGTTTGGCGTGCACCGCCTCCACTACCACTATCGCGTCGTCCACCACAATCGCAATCGCAAGCACGAGAGCGGAGAGGGTGATGAGGTTGATGGAGAAGCCGATTAGCTTCATCAGGAAGAATGTACCTACCAATGCCACAGGGATGGCGATGGCGGGGATGATGGTGGAGCGGAAGTCCTGAAGGAACACGTAGGTGACGAAGAACACCAGGATGAACGCCTCGATGAGGGTCTGGAGCACATGGTGTATGGACGCATACAGGAAGTCGTTGTTGTTCATAGGGATAGCCACGCCTATGCCGGCGGGGAGATCCTTCTTCATGTCGTCAACGAAGGCAAGACAGTTGTTGATGATGGCGGTGGCGTTGGAGCCCGCTGTCTGGAACACGATTGCGGTAACACCGGTTTTGCCGTTGAACTTGCCATGGAAGCCGTATGAGACGCGGCCAAGTTCCACCTCGGCCACATCCTTGAGGTAGAGCACTTCGCCGTTGTCCTTGGCGCGTACCACAATATTCTCAAACTCTTCGGCGGTCACGAGACGGCCCTTGTAGCGCATGATATACTGGAAGGTCTGGTTGCCCTGCTCGCCAAACGCACCCGGAGCGGCCTCGACATTCTGCTCGGCCAGTGCTGCGGAGATGTCGGTAGGCTCGAGATGGTACTGTGCCATGACATCGGGCTTGAGCCATATACGCATTGAGTAGTCGGCGCCCATCACCATCACATCACCCACACCGGAGATACGCTGGAGCTGAGGCACTACGTTGATTTTCATGTAGTTCTCAATGAATGCTTCAGAGTAGCGGCCATCTTCGTCGTAGAGGGTAATACCGAGAAGCATTGATGTCTGACGCTTCTGGGTGAGCACACCCACACGGGTCACTTCGGCGGGCAGAAGGCTCTGTGCCTTGGCCACACGGTTCTGCACATCCACCGCTGCCATGTCAGGGTCGAATCCCTGCTCGAAATACACGTTGATGGTGGCTGAGCCGGTGTTGGTGGCTGTTGACTCCATGTAGGTCATGCCTTCAGCACCGTTGATTGACTCCTCAAGAGGGGCTATCACTGAGTTAAGCACCGCCTGGGCGTTGGCACCCTGATAGGTGGTGGTCACTGAAATTGTCGGGGGTGCGATGTCGGGATACTGGGTTACCGGCAGCGAGAAGAGGCCGATGATACCCAGCAGCACGATAAAAATTGATATAACCGTGGACAGTACCGGACGGTTGATAAATCTATCTAATTTCATCTGTGATAATTCGGTATTAAACTATAGAATGTTACTTCCCGGAATTATTTCCGGGCGGCTTCCTGCTGCTGAGCCTGCGCTGCTGCAGCCTGTTCGGGTGACACGGGATTGATGGTGAGGCCATCTTTCAGTGTGGTGCCCACGCCTTCCACGGCTATCTTATCGCCAGCTTTGAGGCCTGAAGTCACCACGAAATTCTTGCCGTCGGTGTTGGCGTCAACGGTGATGGGTACTGACTTAACCACATTGCTGTCGGTCACGATGTAGGCGTAGCGACGGTCCTGAAGCTCGAAAGTGGCTTTCTGCGGTATCACTATCACATCGGTTTTGGTGTCGGGGATGAGCACTGCTCCGGTGGAGCCGCTGCGGAGCATTCCGTTGGCGTTGTTGAACAGGGCGCGCACGCTTGCTGCACCGGTGGTGTTGTCAATCACACCTGACACAGTTGCCACCTTACCTTCGGCGGGGAAGATAGTGCCGTCGGCCAGGCGGAGCTGCACGGCGGGCATTGAGTCGATAGCTGCCTGAAGTGAGCGGCTGCCGTTGTTGGTGAGGTTGAGCAGGTCCTTTTCGGTGAGCGAGAAGTAGGCATACACCTGTGAGTTGTCGGAGATGGTGGTGAGGGGCTGTGCCGACGATGGTGATGCCAGCGAGCCTTCACGGTTGGGGATGGTGCCGACAACGCCATCGCTCGGTGCGGTCACAACAGTGTAGGCCAGGTTCTTACGGGCTGTTGTAAGCGCGGCCTGTGCCTGAGCCAACTGTGCGCGTGCCGATTGCAGGTTGTTGTCAGCCACCTGATATTCATATTGGCTGATGATGTTCTTGTCCAGAAGCTGCTTCTTGGTGTCGGCTGTCATTTTAGAAGTGTTGACAGCTGTCTGAGCGGCGTTGACAGAGGCTTGGGCCTGGTCAACGGCAGCCTGGAACTGAACCTGGTCGAGTGTGAACAGTACTTGACCTTTGTGGACACGCTGACCTTCGTCCACATGTACTTTTGTGATGAATCCTGTCACTTGCGGACGGATGTCGATGTCGGTTTTACCCTTGATGGTAGCGGGATAGGAGTTTTCAACTTGTGAATTGTCAAGCGACAATGTCATTGTGGCGATTGAAGGAGCAGGCATCTGCTGCTGTTGTTGACCACCTCCGCACGAGCTGACGGTGATGAGGGCTGCGCCGGACAGAAGCATGGCGGCAACTTTCATTACGGAAACTTTCATACGTCTTCTTTCTTTATATTACCTTAGTTATGATTGTCTTGTTTGTCTATACGGGTTGTTATCACCCAATATTTCAATGTGCAAAGTTACTAAATACTTGGCGTGTAAATAGCACCCTGCTAATATAAAAACTCATAAAAACAACCCCGCGATTGGTCAAAAAGGCTTATTTTTGCCATTTTTGCCAATCGCGGGGCTTATGGATGTCCCTTATGGGAGTTATTTCTGGATTGCTTCGTAGATTGTGGCGGTGCCGTCAATGCTCACCCGCTTGGTGTCGGGAAGCAGCTGAACGGTGGCGTAGGGGGTGGAGAATTTGGAGGAGGCAATCTCCTTACCTTTAGCGTTGAACTGCTTGATAGTCACGTTGCTGTCAGTGCCGCCGAGCATAGTGAGGGTATTGGAGCCTTCCTTGCGGTCAAATGCCATTTCGCCGTTGAGGCGGTAGCTTGACGAGGGGTTGCTGTCAAGTGCCTTCAGAGCATCAATGGGATCGGCGGCGGTCACATTCAGGCCGATGCGGTTGGCCGACGGCGGATTGACATTGAAGGTGCGCACGCTGGCCCAGTTCTGCTTGGGCGAATCAAGACGGCGCAGACGCACGAACCGTGCGTTGACAGGCTCTCCGGTCCAATTGATCACGTATGTTTGCTTGAGGCTGTCGGCCAGTACTTTCCAATCTTTGCCGTCAACGGAACGTTCAAGGGCCACATGGTCGAAATAGTCCACATCGTCCACATCGTTGCGTCCCTGATGGATGCAGATTTCATCCACCACGCGCACATCGCCGAGGTCCACGCCAATCCAGTCGCCGGAAGCCTGGGAGTAGGCGGAGGTGTAGAAGGTGTTGAGGTCGTCGTCAAGCATCAGCTTGTTGAGCGTGGTGCTGAGGTTGGCATACGATCCCACACCTTTGGGCATCATAGGCACCACGCCGGTGAGCTTTGTGAAATAGGCGCGGAGCATATCGTCCATGGCGTTGTCGTAGAACGGTTGGAGCTTCATGGTGCCGCTTTTGTGGGCCTGGTAGGCTTCGCGGTCGGCGCGAGTCATCAGATTGGCCACATAGTCGATCCAGAATATGGAGTCGTTGCCTTGCTCGTAGGTTTTGATGAGTGCGAGGGTGTTGAGTCCGCGCTGTCCGAGCTTGCCGAACTCTTTGAGCCATGGGCGCAGTTCGCCGAGCAGCAATGCGTTGTCGCATCCGCTCTCCATCCGTTCGGGCACAGTCACTATCTTCTCAAATTCGCTCTTGAGGGCGTCGAATTGCGGTTGGGTATAGTTGTTGAACGGGAATGTGGTGGTTTCCCACGATTCATCGCGTCGATAGCCGGTTTCGGTGTCGCATGAGTGGATGGCGAAAGTGCGGTAGGCTTCGGCGGCGTTGGGTGTCAGCTGCTCGATACCGCGTTCCCAGTTGTCGATGGGGTTGTAGGCGGCGGGGTTCCATGCGTAGTCAGCCACACCGTAGAGAGCCAGCTTGGAAGCTTCGCCATGCTCCATGGGGTTGCTTTCGATACCGGCCACCTGGGCGTTGGTGAGCGATGTGTCAAGTCCGTACACCGGGCCTTGGAGAATCATGTTGCGGCAATAGTCGCTCACGGGATAGTTCCACCAGTATAGGGCGGGGCGCTTGATGCGGGAGTTGATGAACTCCAATGTTTCGGGTGTGAGGTCGGAGCACACCACATCGCCGGTCCAGAACACTTCGGCCAGCGGATTGAGGGTGCGGCCATACACAGCCAGCGGACCATCTTCGCCGGGCTTGGCCCACAGTTTGGAGTAGTCGGTGGGACAGATTATGATGTTGCTCACATCGCCTTTCACCTCCACGAAATCGCGGGTGAGGTTGTTGAGTAGCTCGGTTTGCTTGTGGGGGTTGGTGCCTTCGCCCTCGATGTCGTCGAAGAATATGGCGAAGGAGCGGACGCCGAGGTTGTACATCATGTTGAATTTATTCAACAGCGAGTCGTAGTCCTCTTTGTTCCATCGTATATCTTTTCCCGGGTGGATAGCCCAGTAGAATTTCACATGGTTGCGTTTGCATGCTTCCACGAGTTCGCGGATATTCTTGGCCTGGTCATCGGGATATGGCTGACGCCAGTACGGCGAGCTGTGATAGGGGTCGTCCTTGGGACCGTAGAGATAATTGTTCATCTTGTTGGCGCCGTAGAAGTCAATGAGGCTCAGGCGCACCTCATGGCTCCAGGGAGTACCATAGAACCCTTCCACCACTCCGCGATAGGGGAGTTCGGGCCAGTCGTTGATCTCCATCATCGGCAGGTCGTTGCTGTTGCCGAGGCTTTTGAGTATCTGCTTCAAGGTCTGGATGCCGTAGAAAGCGCCGTCTTCATCGCGGCCTGTGATGCTGATTTTGTCGGGGCCGATGCTGAGCAGATAAGCGCCGCTCACGGCGTTCACCTTGGCTTTGTCGGCCTGTTTCTTGCCGAAATCAATCTCCACGGGCAACCCTTTGGGTTCCTGACGGAGAAATCCGAGATCGTTGGCGAATTTCTTGGTCTTGTCCTTGACTTTGAACCCTCCCGAGGTGTTGAGCACACCGGTGTAGGGGCGTGTGATGCTCTGGGGAGTAGGGTTGATCACTATGCCATGGTGGTCCACTTTGTGACCGGGCACCGGGTTCACTTCGGTTTTTTCGGAGCGCTGTGAGCCCAGGTCAAAATCGTCGGCTGCTGCCGGAATACCCGAAGCTACGGCCGATGCTATAGCAAGGGTCAGGATAGATTTGAGGTTCATATTGTAGGGGTTAAGTGTTGGTCGGTCGGTTCATCGGGAGCCGGCTCCTCAGTCGGCTCCGGGAGGGGATTGCCTGACGGTTCCGGCTGTGGTTCATCGGACGGTTCAGACTCCGGCACGGTGTCAGCGGGTATAGGCTCATTGCTCTCAGGCTCTGTGGCCGAGAGTTTTTCCAGAGGCGCGTTGGCATTGGGGCGCCGGCGGTCTTTCTCCTTTGTCTTGCGCTCTGCCACAGTGGCGCTCACCGGGTCGGCGCTGTTGATGAGGTCAATCATCCCTTGGGGCACATTGAACACATCCTCGGGACTCCATGGGCGCAGCTCCTCATACCATGCGAACTTGGGGAGAAAATAGGCGTTTTTCTTGGCCAGATACAGCGGCACCACCTTGCTGGTGGTTTCGGGCCAGAAATGTATGCTGTCCACAGTGTTGTTGCTATAGTACGAATCCATGTAGCTGCTCTCGGTCTGCACATATTTATTATATGTGGAGTCGTTTTCCATCGGAAACAGTATCAGCTGCACATTCCCCTCCACATACAGGCGTCTCAGCGTGGAGTCGTTGAACCATGCTGTCATGTCGGTGCCGCTCAGCTGATTATAGCAATCTTCAGCGATATGCTCGGCGGAAAATCCGAATTGCGGCAGCCGTGCCCAGTCGATGGTGGAGTCGTTGAGATGCAGGTAGATGACATTGCCGAATATCTGCTTGTCCTCGCTCCACACCACCGGGTGACGGTACATGTACATTATCGAGTCGCGGTCGGTCATGCTCAGGGAGTCGCAGATGCCCTGCATGTCGGACCGGTAGAACCGCACTTTGTGAAACGCGTTGGTCACTTTGGTGCTGTCGGGGTCGGTGTAGGCGTTGATGGTGTCGCCGTGCAGATAGAGGGTGTCGCCTCGGGAGTACTCTTTGGCAAGTGCACGGATGGTGACAAAAGCGCTGTCGCTGATTTCGTTATAGAATCCGTATTCGCCGTGCAGCGACACCTGCCTCACGGAGTCGGTCATAATCACACCGCCAAAAGCTTCGCCATACCCCTTGGAGCGGTCGTAGAACAAAGTGTCACCGGTCAAGGTGCTGCCGCGTTTGGTGACCACGAGCGACCGCTTGTACAGGTCTCCAACACCGGTGTCAGTGTTGTAGATTCCTGAAGTGGAGTATATCACGCCATCGCTGTTCACAATCTCCGATTTCGACACTATCTTGGCCAGATGGGTGTCGGTGTTGTAGTCAAGTGAGTCGGTGTAGATGTGCAGTGTGTCAGCGTTTTGAAGCGATCGCAGGTGCACATTGTAGTTGAAATATGCATCCTTGGTGTCGGGATGATATTCTCCCGCTATGGAGGTGAGGCGATTTTGCTTGTCGGTGAGCTCTCCGCCGTTGGTGTAGTACCCTACTTCGTTGAGCATATCGTAGTTGAACACATCGGTTTCCAACTTCACATCCTTGTTGATGAGCTTCACTTTTTTGCCGAAATCGGCATACAGTATGGCAAGCTCGGAAGGACCGTCGTAGTTGAGCTCGTCGGCATATACAAACAGGGTGTCGCCCTGCTCCATCTTCACATTGCCGAATGCGTCAAACGAATTGCTCTCCTCGTAGAAATATGCGCTGTCGCAATACATGAACATATCCCCTTTGCGCATCACCACATTGCCGTTCAGCACCTGAAACTGTTCCGGTGGTTCCTCATCGTTTGCTGCCACAGGAATCTGCTCATAATGAAGCAAGTCGGCATGTTCCAGAAACACTTTCCCCTCCTGATGGCGGTTGGCTGCGGGCACTGTCGGGGCTATCCTCACATGCGGCGAGCGGGGCTTTATTTTGCGCTCCTGTGCCACCGACTGCATAAGCACCGGCAATGCAAGTACCGTCACACACGCCACTGCGCACACTCGGCGCCACCATAGCGGGGTGGGAGATTGTCGGAATGATGGGATATTGCGCTGTGCCATGTCCGCTGATTGCTAAGATATGCCTTGTGGATGTTATTCAGCCGAGGAATCGCCCGATTTCACCCATCCTTTGTGGTTGAAGTCGCAGTTGCGCCATTCCGGTTCGATGCGTACATAGGTGTTGGCTATCTTTTTCTCGAGCCACGACTTGAGAATCTCGTTGCGCTGGTCATCCTCATACATCCCCTTGATGGTCTGATAGTCATCGCTCATGTTGGCTTTATGGCCATCGGTGCGCGAGGTCAGTTTCACTATTGCCACCACTTCGCGGTTGAGCTTCGGGTCGGTCATCACAAACGGTTTGGAGATGTCGCCCGGCTGCATTGCAGCCACGGTTTTGGCCACCTCCTGCGGCAGCTCCGACATCTCGAATTTTGTGGTGCCGGACTGGGAGTTGACCATCACGCCGCGGTTGTTGCGTGTGTCCTTGTCCTGACTCAGATAGGGCACAGCTTCCTCGAAGCTGAATTTCTTGTTGTCCACGATGTCGGTGCGCACCGAGTCAAGACGGTTCACAGCATCCATCAGATCGTTGTCCGACACTTTGGGCTTGAGCAAAATATGGCGTGTGTTGATGCGGTCACCGCGCTTCTCGATCAGCTGTATGATATGATAGCCATACTGGCTTTCAACGATTTTTGACACTTTCTTGGGGTCGTTGAGGTTGAATGCCACTGCTGCGTATTCGGGGTCGAGGTGGCTGCGGCCCATAAACCCGATCTCGCCGCCACGCACCGAACTTCCATCCTCGGAATACAATATGGCGAGTGTGGAGAAAGAGCTTTCACCGCGGTTGATGCGGTCGGCATAGTCGCGAAGGCGAGCCTTTACATCCTCAATCTCCTGACGCGGAATCACCGGGTTGAGGGTCAGAATCTGCACTTCAACCTGGGTGGGGATAAACGGAATGCTATCCTGCGGCAAACGGTCAAAAAACTTGCGCACATCAGCCGGAGTAGCTTTCACATTTTTGGTGAGTGACTGCTGCACCTGGCGCACGCGGTAGCTGTTGCGCACCATATCTGTCATTGCCGATCTCATTTCGGGCAGTGTTTTGCGGAAATACTCCTCCATCTTCTCTTTTGATCCCAACTGGGTGATATAGAAGTTGATGCGGGCATCCACTTCGGCCATCACCGAAGCATCGGGCACCTCGATGGTGTCAAGGTCGGCCTGATGGAGATACAGTTTCTCGATAGCCATCTGTTCAGGGATGATGCAGTAAGGGTCGCCGTTGATGGCCACCTTTTCATACTGCATATTGTTGTATTGCTCTTCGATTTCCGACTTCCATATCGGAGTGTCGCCCACTACCCAGGCCACTTCTTCGGCCACATTGTTTTGGGCGGAAGCTGTCGCAGCCATGGCTATATAGGCAGCGGCGGCAAATAACGACTTGATATTCACTTTCAAAATTTATTATATATAATAAGCCCTCAAAATTACAAATTTTCCTCATTCCCGCCAAACATCCCCCCGCTTTATTGCTGTTATTGTGGGTAAAGCCGGTATGTCCGGTAAGTGCGGCAGGTGCGATAGCGGCGGAGGCTGCGCGGCATTTGATAGCTGCGCAGCCTCCGGTATAGGGATTATGTTGGCTGTTATTTCACTTTTTTCAGCACTTTGTTGTTGATTTTCACGGGATATTTGTTGCGGAGCTCTTCAATCCATTTGGTTTCAAGTTCCTTCTGATAGTCCACGCTCACTGCTCCGCGCACATCGGATGCTTCCTCGGGTTGCTCAATCACCTTGCCGAGCACGGGACGGAATGCCGACCAGCGTCCGATGGGGGAGGGGCGGAAGCCATGGAAAGCCACGTAGTCAATCACGTGGTTTTCACCCTTGGCGGCGAGCGCACGCTCTATCTTCACATCGTTGCCAAACTCAGTGCGCAGTTTGCGGACCAGTGAGTCGGCGGGGATGTTGTTGGTGGTCACATAGTTGGCGGCCGCACTTGCAAGCGAGTCGTTTATGGCCGACACCACATAGCCTTTGTACTTGGGTGCGTTCCACAGATATTTGTTGCGGTGCTGCTCGAAATATTTCTGCTGGCCTTCGGCATCCTTGTTGGCAAACTCCCACACTTTCTTGGAGCTGACATCGAAATAGAGCATGCCATCGCGATACTCGTTGAGCAGGTAGCGGTAGGAGGGCTCATTGTTTGCCAGCCAGTTGATGGCGGCATCGCGGGTGAGATCGCGGCGCTGGTTCTGGAGGAGCATATCATAGAGTCCCATTGCGGTGCTCACGCTGTTGGTGCGTGAACGGCTCATCTGGGCACCGATTTCTCCGAGCGACACACTCTTGCCGTTGACGGTTATTGCCGGAAGATTGGTGCGGGTGGAAAGTTCTTTGGCGGCCTCGGGTGTGAGTTTGCCAAAGCGTGTGAAGATGGCCATGGCGGTGTCGCGGGCGGCCTTGTTCTCCTTGGCCGGGAACTTCTTGGCATATTTCATGAGACCGCGGTCCTGAAGTATTTCTCCGCGCTCGCCCTGTTGCACCATCTGCACCAGCTGGCTTCTGAGCGAGTCGATAGGAGCCAGGCCGCGACGGCCTTCGCACAATATTATATGCCAGCCGAAGTCGGACTGGAAAGGTTTCGACATCTCTCCGGGCTGGAGGGCAAACGCTGTGGCTTCAAATTCGGGCACCATGCGTCCTGAGCCAAACCATCCGAGTTCGCCGCCGTTGCGTGCGCTTCCGGGGTCTTCCGACTCCCTGTGTGCCACGGATGCAAACGATTCCTTGCGCTTGCTCAGTACATTGTATATCGAATCAATCTGGAATTTCTTTTTGGCTCTCACCTCGTCGTTGGCGTTTTTGGTCACCTTGAGGATATGGCTTGCCTTTACTTCGCCCGGATCGTTGCGGCGTCCTTTGACGCGCACAAGGTGCCATCCGTAGCGGGTTTTGAACACCGGTGACATCTCGCCCTCGGGGGTGGTGAACACCATATCCTCAAATGAGGCGGGGTATGTGCCGGCAACCACATGGCCTATATGGCCACCGTTCATTTTCACGCTCGGGTCAATGGAATATTTCTTGGCGAGGTCGTAGAAGTCAGCATTTCCTTCGGCTATCAGGGTGCGGAGACTGTCGAGGGTGGCTTGCTGCTGCTCGCTGTTTTTGTCCTCAGTGTTGAGCGCGAGCATAAGGTGGTCGGTGTCAACATTGTAGTGCATTCTGTCGTACACCACTTTCACCATTGAGTCCAGCGCGGCTGAGTCGGTGAGAAACGGCTCGGCAAGCTCCAGGCGGTGCTGGTTGAATTCGCGTTTGTATTGCGGCATGGTGTCCAGACGCTCCTCAAGAGCCTGGGCCACACGGAGCTTGTAGTCAACAAACGATTTCACATACTCGTCGATTGACTGGGTGCTCTGCTGCTGGATGTTGTTTTTGTTGTAGAGATATTGAAATTCGCTCAGCGGCACATCATGTCCCGCCACATTCATCACAACAGGGTCCTTTGCGTTGGCTATCAAGCCAAACACCGAGCCCACTGCAACAGCTGCCAACATTCCGGCAGCAACCTTTCTATGCATCATATCTTAATAATTGATGGTATTCTAACTGCTATACTCAACAATAACGCACCGGGATGCCGTTTTATTGCCATCCCGGTGCGTAAAATATTCCAATTGTTTATCGGTTGGATGCGCTGTAGTTGGGTGCCTCGCGGGTGATGTCCACATCATGGGGGTGGCTTTCGGCCACACCGGCATTGGTGATGCGGGTGAATTTGGCTTCATGAAGTTTTTCGATGTCGGCTGCACCGCAATATCCCATGCCTGCGCGAAGGCCGCCAAGCATCTGGTATGTAACCTCATAGAGTGAGCCTTTGTATGGCACGCGGGCGGCGATACCTTCCGGCACGAGTTTCTTCACATCGGACTCTCCTGCCTGGAAATAGCGGTCCTTCGACCCTTTCTCCATAGCCTCGAGCGAACCCATGCCACGGTAGGATTTGTATTTTCTGCCGTTATATATAATGGTGTCGCCGGGGCTTTCCTCCACACCGGCCAGCATCCCGCCGAGCATCACACTGTAGGCTCCGGCGGCGAGGGCTTTGACTATATCGCCAGAATAGCGGATACCGCCGTCGGCAATCAAGGGCACTCCGGTGCCTTTCAGCGCTTTGGCCACATCATATACGGCCGACAGCTGGGGCACGCCCACTCCGGCAATCACACGGGTGGTGCAGATGGAACCCGGACCGATGCCCACTTTCACGCCGTCGGCACCGGCGTCCACAAGATATTTGGCGGCTTCGCCGGTGGCGATGTTGCCCACCACCACATCAATGTGGGGATATTTCTCTTTCACAGCCTTGAGCACGCTCACCACACCTTTGCTGTGGCCATGGGCTGTGTCAATGACGATTGCGTCAACGCCGGCGGCCACAAGTGCATCCACGCGGTCCATGGAGTCGGCGGTCACACCCACTCCGGCTGCCACACGCAGGCGTCCAAGCTTGTCCTTGCAGGCGTTGGGTTTATCTTTGGCTTTGGTGATATCCTTGTAGGTCACAAGTCCCACCAGGCGTCCATCGTTGTCCACCACAGGCAGCTTCTCGATTTTGTGCTCCTGAAGAATCTGGGTAGCCTCCTCGAGGTTGGTGCTCTGAGTGGTGGTGACGAGATTGTCCGATGTCATCACTTCGTCAATCAGGCGCATAAGGTTGCGCTCGAATCTGAGGTCGCGGTTGGTGACTATGCCCACCAGCTTGCGGTCATCGTCCACCACCGGAATACCACCGATATGATACTCTTCCATCATGGCAAGGGCATCGCGCACTGTGCTGCCGCGCTTGATGGTGACGGGGTCGTAGATCATGCCGTTTTCAGCACGCTTCACCGCATGGACCTGACGCGCCTGCTCGGCTATCGTCATATTCTTGTGAATCACTCCTATGCCACCCTCGCGTGCTATCGCTATGGCCAGCTGTGCCTCGGTCACGGTGTCCATCGCTGCCGACACCAAAGGCACGTTCAGCTCTATGTTTCGCGAAAATTTGGTGGATAACTTCACATCTCGGGGAAGTACTTCGGAGTATGCGGGTATCAGAAGGACATCATCAAATGTCAACCCGTCCATTTTTACTCGATCTGCAATAAACGACATAAGTGGGCTTGTTTATGTTGATTTTTTATTGCCCACAAAGGTAATCATTTTATGCGAAACCCACAACTTTATATCCCGTCATCGTGTGCTGTTCACCAAAATTTTTTCTACCTTTGCGCTGTTATGCTACTTATCCTTTACAGAATATATCAGTGTTTGGTGATGCTGCCTGTGTTGTTGGTGGCTACAGTGATAACAGCCTTGATAGCCATCATAGGCTCAATCTGCGGCCTTGGCCGGTGGTGCGGCTACTGGCCCGAGATGGTGTGGGCCAGGATGTGGTGCATCCTCGCTTTCGTGCGTGTGGAGGTGCATGGCCGTGAGAATATCTCCCCCTCCGTTTCATATATGTTTGTGACCAACCATCAGAGTGCCTACGATATATTCTCCATCTACGGCTACCTTGGCCACTCTTTCCGCTGGATGATGAAGCAGGAGCTGCGGAAGATTCCGCTCGTGGGGCTCGCATGCCAGAAATCCGGTCAGATATTTGTGGATCGCTCCTCGCCAACGGCCATCCGCCACACCATGGAGCGTGCCGAAAAGCAGCTGCGCGGCGGCATGAGTCTGGTGGTGTTTCCTGAAGGGGCGCGTACATGGACCGGCAAGATGCGTCAGTTCAAGCGTGGGGCGTTCCTGCTTGCCACTGAGTTTTCGCTTCCGGTGGTGCCTCTCACCATCGATGGCGCATTCAAGGTGATGCCGCGCACAGCACGTTTGCCGCGCTGGGGCGTGATACGCCTCACCATCCACAAGCCTATCCTCCCGCCGCAGGAGGGGTATGATCTCCCCGCGTTGATGGAGGAGAGCCGCGAGGTGATCGCCTCCGCTTTGCCACAGTAATCAAACTTCCGGCACCGGCAGATTGTTGTATATCCTGAAAACCGACAAAATGTCAGTATGGTATGTCATTTTTCAGATTTGGCACGGATTGTGCATACCCTTGTAGTGTGAAATTCATATAACCAAAACAACAATATAAAAACTTTACCCACTATGAACATCAAACCGCTTGCCGACCGCGTGCTCATCGCACCGTGTCCCGCCGAAGAAGTAACCATGGCCGGTATCATCATCCCCGATTCCGCCAAGGAAAAACCGCTCAAAGGCCGCGTGCTCGCCACCGGTAACGGCACTAAGGACGAAGAAATGATTGTGAAGCCTGATGACACTGTGCTCTATGGCAAATATGCCGGCACCGAGGTGGAGCTCGATGGCGAAACATATCTCATCATGCGTCAAAGCGACATTTTGGCTGTTATTGAATAACTCTAAAAATTTATAGCACTACTATGGCTAAAGAAATAAAATTTGAAATCAAGGCTCGCGAAGAGCTCAAGAAAGGTGTTGACGCTCTCGCCGACGCCGTTAAGGTGACTCTCGGTCCCAAAGGCCGCAATGTGATTATTGATAAGAAATTCGGCGCTCCCCACATCACCAAGGATGGTGTGAGTGTGGCTCGCGAGGTGGAGCTCGAGGATCCATTCCAGAATATGGGTGCCCAACTCGTCAAAGAGGTGGCTTCCAAAACCGGTGACGATGCCGGCGATGGCACAACCACTGCCACTGTGCTCGCACAGTCGATAATCAATGTCGGCCTCAAGAACGTGGCTGCCGGAGCTAACCCTATGGATATCAAGCGCGGTATCGACAAAGCTGTGGCCAACGTGGTGGAGAACATCCGCGCCATGGCTCAGGAAGTGGGCGATGACTTCAAGAAAATCGAGGATGTGGCCCGTGTGTCGGCCAACAACGACGAGAATATCGGCCGTCTCATTGCCGAGGCCATGAAGAAGGTGAAGAAAGAAGGCGTGATCACTGTTGATGAAGCCAAGGGCACCGAAACCACCGTGGACATCGTGGAAGGTATGCAGTTTGACCGCGGGTTCATCTCACCCTACTTCATCACCAACTCCGAGAAGATGGAGGCCGCTCTCGATTCGCCTTACGTGCTCCTCTACGACAAGAAGATTTCCAACCTCAAGGATATTCTCCCCATTCTTGAAGCCACAGCCCAGAGCGGTCGTCCGTTGCTCATCATCTCCGAGGATGTTGACCAGCAGGCTCTCGCCACTCTCGTGCTCAACTCCCTCCGTGGTTCGCTCAAAATCTGCGCTGTCAAGGCTCCCGGCTTCGGCGACCGCCGAAAGGAGATGCTTGAGGATATCGCCATCCTCACCGGTGGCGTGGTGATCAGCGAGGAGAAAGGCATGAAGCTCGAATCCGCCACCATCGACTATCTTGGCCGTGCTGACAAAATCACTGTCAACAAGGAAAACACTACTATTGTCAACGGTGCCGGCAGCAAGGAGGCCATCGCCAACCGCGTTGCCCAGATCCGCGCTCAGATCGAGCAGACCACTTCCGACTACGACCGCGAGAAGCTCCAGGAGCGTCTTGCCAAACTGGCCGGTGGTGTGGCTGTGCTCCATATCGGCGCTCCCAGCGAAGTGGAGATGAAAGAGAAGAAGGACCGCGTGGACGACGCTCTCTCTGCCACCCGTGCTGCCATCGCCGAGGGTATCGTGCCCGGTGGCGGTGTGGCCTACATCCGCTGCGTTGAAAAACTCGAAGCTCTCAAGGGCGACAACGATGACGAAACCACCGGTATCCTCATCGTCAAACGCGCCATCGAGGAGCCGCTTCGTCAGATTGTGGCAAACGCCGGAGTGGAAGGCGCCGTTGTGGTTCAGAAAGTGAAGGAAGGCAAAGGTGACTTCGGCTACAATGCCCGCACCGACACTTATGAGAATCTGCTTGCAGCCGGTGTGATCGATCCCGCCAAGGTGACCCGCGTGGCACTTGAGAATGCCGCTTCCATCGCCGGTATGTTCCTCACCACCGAATGTGTGATTGCAGAGAAGAAGGAAGAGAATCCCGCACCCGCAATGCCTGCTCCCGGTATGGGTGGCATGGGCGGCATGATGTAATTCTCACCCCATAACCTTATATTGAAAAACACCCCCGTCGGAGATTTTCCGACGGGGGTGCTTTGTTTTGGGAGGGTTATCGTTGTCAGCGAACAGCTATCTTGGTAGAGGTGCCGCCTACGCGCACCACATAGATGCCGCTCTGCAGACCGTTGAGGTCAATGGTGGTCAAACCGTTGTTGCAGCGGCTCTTCTTCACCAGTGTGCCCATTGAGGAGAACAGCTCCACATCGGCAGCCACAGGAGAGGCGATGTTCAGTTCGCGGCCTTCGAGCCATGTCTTGACACCATTGCCGGCCTCGGATTCATCAATACCGATGTTGTTGATGCCATCAAGCGCAAGCACATGCTTGAGACCATTGAAGCAGTCAAATTTGCCGTAGCCCGATTTGTTGTTGGGCTCGGAGCCGGTGTTGGCATCGCGTTTGGCTGTTGCAGCTATAGCTTCACGCGCCATGTCGGTGGTGAGCTCGGGATAAGCTTCAAGCCACAATGCCATACTGCCGGCTACAACCGGTGAGGCCATTGATGTGCCGATATTCAAGTAATAGATGTATGTGTTGCCATCTGCATCGGAGGTTTTGTCGTTGACCATAGCATCGACGCCTGCAAAATAATAATTGTTGGCGGCTGCCACCACAAATGCGCCCGGAGCCAGTACATCAGGCTTCATGCGGCCATCGGCACTCGGTCCTTGGCTGGAGAAGGTTGATACTGCGCCTACGGGGAGTGTGGTCTCATTATAATCGCCGTAGGTATAGAGGCCCTCTACTCCGTACACAGGGAATGCGAAACGTGAGTTGTAGGAACCGACGGAGATCACTGAGTTGCCTGTGCCTCCGATTTCACCGGCCGACATCTCGCCGTCGCCGGCAGTGAACCCACGGAATCCACCGCTGCTGAATCCCTGATACTTGAGGTTCCAGATGTTCACTTCCTGCCCATCTTCACCCTCCACCTCAATGCCGATGTAGCGTCCGGAGGAGATTGATGTGATGTAGAATTCAATATACACATTGGGTTTCTCACCTTCCTGGGTTCCGGCGGGTACCAACTTGAAATATGCATCAACCCCATCATCGCTGAAATATTTGCTCTGGGGAGTTGAATCTGTGGAACTTGCCGAGTATGTTTCGATAGCCTTGCCTTTGGCATTGTACAGACACACCTTCACTGTGATGGGTGTCTCCTGACGGCCCCAGATATCCACAGCAGAGTTTTTGTCGGAGGTGGACGGTATGGTCAGCAAAGTTTTGAGCGGATCGGTGGAGCTTATCTTTTTGCCGACATGAAATTCATATTCGCCTTCGTTGCCCACAGCACCTACAAGGATACAACCCGGCTCTATGGCGCTGTCGAAATATTTGTCAAGGTATGAGGTGCCATCGTGAGGACCTTTGTGTGAGCCGAGGCTCATGTTGATCACACACGGTTTGCCCACGCTCTTGGCGTAATCCTTGATATACTCCACTGCATTGGGTATATCCACTGTGTTGTTGCCGAAGCTCACAAACACAATGTCGGCTTCCGGAGCCACGCCATAATATTTAGAGGTGAGGTCACCGCCGGCTGCGATGCTGGTGGTGTGTGTGGCATGATATTCTGAAGCTACATCGTAGCGTGCAGCCTTTATTTCCTCGGGGGTGGAGTACTCGATGCCGTAGTTGAAATTGGCCGGAGCCTTGCCTCCGCTCACCTTTTGGTTCCACACACGCTTGATACGCAGTGTTTTGCCGTCTATATCCCTGAAGGCAAGGTGGTTGTACTCGATGCCGGTGTCTATCACACCTACCACCACACCTGCGCCGGTGTAGGCGGCCGGAAGTTGGTTGCCGGCGTTTTCATGCACGCTGTTGATGTTGCTCGCCTTGCGGGCTTCATCCATGCACAGCTGCACTTCCGAACCCATCTCCACGTAGTCAACCCCGGGCAGTTCGCTCACGGCCTCGAGCACACTCACCGGGAGTTCACCGGTAGCGGTGTTGCCGAAAGAGCAATAGATTTTGCCGCCCATGGCCTTGATTTCATCAAGCACATCAGGGTTGTTGATTTCAATAAAAGCCTTCACGGACTCCACTTCCACTTTCGCAGTGTCGAGGAGCGACATCATTGTTGCCTTGTCTCCTTTGCGGTCAAGGAGCAACGCTTTGGCGTTGGGCGACAGTTTCTGGGCGTTGAGCCCAAAAACTGCCGCTGTGGCCATCATTAAAATTAATGTGATTTTCTTCATTTGTTTGTTCTTGCAGGTATGGATTATTCAACTACGCCAGCGTAGTTAAGTATCACTTTGGCCGGGGTGCCGAGATGGGTTCCCATATAGTTATTGTAGTAGTTTTGGATCTCAATAAACAGTTCGTATGTGCCGTCCTCATTCTGCTTCGCTTTCATGAAGCCGTTGTCGGCCACGTTGGAGTATTTATCGCGTTCCTCATCTCCGCTGGGGCCTGTAAGCTGGATCAGATAGCCGAGCTTGAACTGCCATCCGGTGGCTTTGGTGAGGTCAAACTCCTCTTCGCCTGACTCAAACATGGCATCTGACACCACAATTGTCGCTTCATCCTGGCCACCGAGATAGCCGTCGAATGTGATGGTGAAAGTGGTGGCTTTGCTATAGGACGAATAGCGTTTGCTCACGTTGCTGATTACGGCATGACTTTCAGCACCGTCTTCATTGGTGTAGAAGCCTTCGTTGCCATACACTTTGGCGGGAACGAGTCCTTCGATTGACTCGACATCGGTGGCGGCTCCATCGTATTTTGCGCTTATCTCGGTGCCGTCGCTCATCACTGCCTCAAGCTCAAGGGTCACCTTGCGTGTCTTGTTGTTGAACTTGGTGCTCAGGGTGCCGGAAGTAACCTTGTCAAGTGTCCATTCCGAGCCACCTTCAGTGTATTTCACCAGCTTCAGTGTGTAGCTGTCGGTGTTCTCAGCCAGGTCAAATTCGCCGGTGTAGATCTTGGTCGGTGACACTGACAGATACACACCGTATTCACCTTGGGCTATCTCCTCGGCTGTTGCTCCGGCCACGTTGCCGAAGCCGAGCAGTGTGGGGTCGCCGTCGGATTCAGGAATAACTCGTAGCAGAGTCGGAACGGTGGCGTAAGCTACCATCTCGCCGTTGGAGGGGGTGATGGTGAAGTTGAACTCTGTTACCTTGAAGTTCACTTTTTCCACGTTATCCACATTGTATTCCACGGTGGTACCGTCCTTGAGTTCTATCACCATCTGCTCCTCAGTGTAAGCATGAAGGCTCATAGTTGCCAGCGCACCTATTGCACCGGCCAATATCATCTTTTTCATTTCTTTGCTATTTTGATTGTTTTGCCATTTATATTAAGAACATAGATGCCGGCAGCCACATTGCTTGTGTTCACGGTCAGGCCATCCACTTCGCACCGGTGCATCATGCCGTTCATGCTGTAGAGCGCAGCGCTCTCAATCTTGTTTACACCGTTCACCAGCAGCACATCGTTGCTGAGCCAGGTGGTTTTCAGTTCAGAGTTGTCATCGCCTTCCACGCTGCTGATGCCGGCGAGGATGCCGTCAGGGTTATACATCAGGGTGGCAGGGCCGGTCCATGTTCCGTCCATGTGGAAGTTGGCGTCACACATCACAGCGATGTCAAACTTGTAGTTTTCTCCAATCTGCTGCACACCGATAGTGCCGGTCACTGCGGGAGCATGGTGGTCCATTACCAGATAGCGGCCTTCGATGAAGTGGTAGTAGCGGGTACCTGTAAGGTCTCCACCGGTGCCCCAGCGGCCTTTTCCGGCGGTGTACGGTTGGTAGAAGTCGTCATATTTTTCGGTAAGCACTGTGAAGTTACCGGGCTGGATATACTGGGTGCCTTCGGGAAGCACGAGCTCCACACGGAATATGTCACCCTCGGTGTTGCCGCCGCGGCCGTTAGGCGAGCCTATATCCACGAGGAATGTCTGGCAATGATTGATAATACCGCCGTTCCACACATAGCAGGTTTTGTGCTGCTCCAGATCGAGCTCCACATCGTCCTCAAGAGTGGAGATAGCAGCGCCTGTGGTTTCATCCACACGCTGGTCTCTCAAGGAAATTTTGCCTTCAAATGTGCCTTTCACGGTGTGACCCAGCGAGGTGACGCAGTCAATTGTGATTTTGAACACGCTGTCGCCCATATCCTCCACAACAATGGTTCCGTCGGTCAGATATGAGTAAGCGTAGCTCACAGATCCGCCCACTTCAATACGCTCTTTCACATAAGAACCTAATATCACAGTTGTGCCGGCATAGTCTGTCTCCATTCCGGGGAAGAATGTGCCACGGTTGAAGTTGCGGGCCACGGTATATGTGCCGTAGTCAGGGTAGGGGACAGCATCCTTCTTAAATAACTTGCCAAACATCTGCAGGCATACGCTGTAGCCGGGCTCTGTCATACCGCCGGTTTCGCTATCAAAGGAGTGGTCGTAAAGGTCCACATACATGGCGCCTGTGTTGCTTTCATACAGGTTGCCGTCATATACGCCCCATGAGCCGGTTAACTCCAGGTCGAGATTTTTCTTAATCTGGTCATATACCGACAGTTCGGCTTTGGCATTGTCAAGCTCTACGGATCCGGTGAAGGTTACAGTCTGAGTCTGGCCGTTGCCATCCTTTATGCCGACTTTCACTATCACACCGTCAAGACCATCCTCTACCACAATGTTGCCGGTGGAGTCGAATGTGCCGCTCTCATTGCCGTCGGCATCGTAGTAAGCCATATATGTGTAGCTGGGATCGTAAGTGCCGGCCTCGTTGTCAAGCGAAGGGGTGTAGGTTCCGGTAGGTAATTTCACGGGCGAGCCTTGCTGCAGTCCGGTGTAGATATCCACATACAGCACGTAGCCGTCTTTCACCTGCGGCCCATGGTATTTGTTAAATACGGCCGAAGATGTGCTGCTGAATATCATATAGTTATCAGCCACTCCGGTGCTCTCGTCAGGGTCGTATGTGCCGTTGAGATATTTCACCATTGTGGTGGGTATGCTCGAGGTGGCGGCCATGGTTGACACGTTCGCCTTGCTTGCCTTGGATTTCACCAATCCGGCAGAGGCAGTGGTGGTGCCGCACATCATGGCGGCAATTGTCATTCCGAGTAAAAGTTTTTTCATTCGTTTCTATTATGGGTTTATTATTTCACAAGAAGTTTCACTGCGGGTTTGCCGCTTACGCTCACGATATAAACACCGCTTTTCAGCACCGACAGGTCGGCATTGATTTCACCGTCAATAGCCGGTTGGTCCATCACTGCCATTCCGTTGATGTCGTACATCTTCATGCTTTTCACGCCTTGGCCTCGGATGGTGAGCTTGTTGTCAACATATCTGAACAGATAGTCGTCTGCTGCCACCGAAGCTATTGACGCGGTGCCACGGGTGAAGTGGAAATGCGACAGGCTTGCTCTCTCAAGCTTGGTTTCGGCGAGTGGTGTGGTAATCACCAGCTGGTCGCCGTCGAATGTCAGCTCGGGTTGCTCAGCCAAATCGTAATGTGACTGCGAGCCGTCATTGTGCTCCAATGTGAGTCGCGTCACTTCCACCTCCGGCTCCTCAGCTGAAGCTTTGGTCCAAGGGAGCGCACTTATCAGAAGCGCTCCAACTAAAATTAATAGAGGTTTCATAAGGTTTGATTGGTTAAGATTAAACTTTTTTAATATCAATTGGCAACAAAGATAGTTATAATTTTTGAATATTTTATCATTCTGCTTACTTTTAACTGTTCGATTTTTCTAAAAAAGAGGTGTAAATCTGTGATATATCTCCATTTTGTCGTTTTTTTTGCTTTTTTACCACAAACTGCTTATCTTTGCAGCGGTATTTCAGCCACAATTCATTTGCGGCAGTAGCTCAGTTGGTAGAGCATCAGCTTCCCAAGCTGAGGGTCGCGAGTTCGAGCCTCGTTTGCCGCTCCCTACAGGCAGTTTCACTGCCTGTTTTTTATTCCCCTCCCCAACAACCCCATTCCCCAAACAAAAACTAAAAGCGCGGCCATCAACCGACCGCGCTTTTCACTATCTTCACAAACACTTACATTTATTTCAGCATCAGCTTCCTGCCGTTCACTATATACACACCTCCCGGCAGTTTTCTGACTTTCTCAATATCCGTGGTCTTGAGCATCAACACACCTCGCAGATTGTAAACCACATATCCGTCTGTGCCATAATCCGGCGTCACATCCTCAATCCCCATAAGTTCATACCCATTGATGTTCACAAAACTCTTCCATGGCTCCACCGACTCATACCTGCTCTCACACCCGTTGGGCACATACAGCACAGCATTATCATACGTATAATCCTCAAATAACTGGCTATCACCCTCAATTGGTTCCTCCCATTGACAGTAAACAGCTTTCAGTCCCGTGCAGCCAGTGAACGATTCCCGTCCGATATTTTTTACCGAACCGGGTATCGTGACACTCGTCAATCCCGAGCAACATTCAAACACACCCTCTTTGATATATTTCACCGAATTAGGTATATTGATGCTCGTCAATCCGTAGCAATATTTGAAAGCGCTATTCCCTATATAAGTCACCGAATTGGGTATGGTCACATTTGTCAGATTCCAGCATCCTAAGAACGTATATGGATTGATATCGGTCACCAAGTCGGGGATGGTCACATGTGTCAACCCTGTACAATTTGCGAATGCTTTCGTTCCTATGTAGCTCACCGAATTGGGTATAGTCACCTCAGACAACGCAGAACACCCCTCAAACGCACCCTCTTGAATACGAGTCACCGAATTGGAAATATTAAAAGCCATCTCTTGTTTTCCCTGCGGATATCTGATGAGTTTATCACCACTCTTTGAATACAACACTCCGTTTTCCGACGAGTAATGTTCATTTCCTGAAGCCACATTTATCTCGGTCAAGCGCGTGCACTCATTGAATGCGCTGCTTTCTATATAAGTCACAGACTTAGGTATAGTCACATTAGTTAGAGCTGAGCACCCTTCAAATGCACCCCCTTCAATCTCATTTACCGAGTTGGCCATGTTCACGCTCGTCAACCTCGAGCATCCGAAGAATGCACTCGCCCTTATAAAAGTTATTGAATTAGGGATGTTGACCACTGCCAATCTGGAGTTTTCATAAAACGCTGATGAGCCCAACTCTCTCACTATATATTCCGTGCCATCAATCTTGATTGTGCTCGGTATATCACATGTCTCGCATGATTTATCACAGGACGATACCTCCACAGTGCACTCTATGCTTGAGAGGATAGAATAGGACAGATCGCCAATCTTGATATCTCCACCCCGGCTCGGCAGCCACCCTGACAGCAGCATTGTCATCACCGCCACACTTACTTTAATTAATTGTTTCATATCCATATAAATTATTATATCACGCTCACGCTCTCCCACTTGGCTTTACCTTGAGCCTTCACGCTTGCCATGCAGGTAGCATCGCAAAGATACAAATAATCCTTAAAACCCACATTTTATTCCTAAAAAACAGACGAAAAGCGCGGTCAGTTGATGACCGCGCTTTTCACTATCTAATAAAAATTGTCGTGTTTTTTTATTTCGCTGCCTTTTTGTTCTTGCGGCTGTCGGTGAGGTAGGCCACGGGAGCTGCCACAAACATGGTGGCGAGGGTGCCGATGACCACACCGAAAATCATTGCGAATGTGAACGAGCGGATGGCGTCGCCACCGAGGATGAAGATGCAGAGCAGCACAAGCAGTGTGGATGCCGAGGTCATCACGGTACGGCCCAAGGTGGAGTTGACAGAGAGGTTGATTGTTTTGCCGAAATCCTGCTTGGGATACAGACCAACATTCTCACGCACGCGGTCGAATACCACCACGGTGTCGTTGATCTGATAACCGATAACGGTGAGGATGGCTGCGATGAACGACTGGTCTATCTCCATGGCAAACGGGAACACGCCCCAGAACAGGGAGTAGAAGCCGATGATGGTGAACGCTGTGAACGCTACGGCTGCAAGCGCACCGAGCGAGAAGGCTACGTTGCGGAAGCGAACCAAAATGTAGAGGAACATTGCTATCAGCGACAGGAGCACGGCGATGATGGCGTCGGTGCGCATGTCGTTGGCCACTGTAGGACCTACTTTCTGCGACGACATGATGCCGATGTTCTCATTGGTGGTGGAGAAGTCGCTTTTGCTCATGTCACCGATCTCGTCTTTCAATCCGTTGTAGAGGATGTCGGTGATTTCGTTGTCAAGGTTCTCGTCGTCGGAGTCAATCTTATAGTTGGTGGAGATACGCACCTTGGTGTCGTCGTCGATGGTGATTACCGATACCTGGGCACCGTTGAACAGCGGAGCGAGCTTGGCCTGGAGTTCGTGGGTTTTCACGGGGTGGTCAAACTGCACCACATAGTTGCGGCCACCGGAGAAGTCGATACCCTGGTTGAGGCCACGGAACAGGAACGAGCAGATGATGATCAAGCACATCACGGCAACCACAATGAAGCTTGCTTTGCGGGCTCCAAGGAAGTTGAAGTGGGTGTTGGTGAACATCTTGCGCGACAGCGAAGTGGTGAATGTGAGCTTCTGGAATGCTTTGCTCTTCTCGCCGGCGATGAACACCAGACGGGTCAGGAACACTGCGGTGAAGAACGAGCAGATGATACCGATGATGAGGGTAGTGGCAAAACCTTTGATGGGGCCTGTGCCGAACAGAAGCAGAATCACACCGGTGATGATAGATGTGAGGTTGGAGTCGAAGATGGCCGAGAAAGCGTTGGCATAACCGTCGGAGATGGCGGTGCGCACATTCTTGCCGGCGCGGAGTTCTTCTTTCGCACGCTCGAATATCAGCACGTTGGCGTCAACGGCCATACCCAGAGCGAGCACGATACCGGCGATACCCGACAGAGTAAGCACTGCCTGGAACGATGCGAGGATACCGAAGGTGAAGAAGATGTTGAATATCAATCCGAGGTTGGCGATGAGGCCGGGAATCAATCCATAGAAAGCGCACATGAAAATCATCAGGAGCACGAGTGCGATGATGAATGACATGAAGCCGTCCTCAATGGCCTGCTGACCGAGCGAAGGACCGATTACGGTGTCGGAGATGATGTCAACCTTGGCAGCCATCTTACCGGATTTGAGCACGTTGGCAAGGTCTTTTGCCTCATCGGTGGTGAAGTTGCCTGTGATGGAGCTGCGACCACCCTCAATCACTGAGTTGACGCGGGGTGCGGAGTAAACCTGGTCGTCGAGCACAATAGCCACCTGCTTTTCAAGGTTGGCGGCTGTGATGCGTGCCCACTGGCGAGCTGCATCGGGCTTCATGTTCATCGACACATAGTTACCACCCTGCATATTGTCGAAATCGGAAGTGGCGGAGGTGACAACATCGCCGCTCAGGGCAGCTTTGCCGTTGGAGGTTTTCAAGGCCACGAGGGTGTAGAGGTCGAGTGTACGTTTCTTGCCGGTGAGGGTGTCGGTGAACTCAGCAGTCTGAGGTTTCACTTCCCAAGCTAGCTTGAGGTTGCCGGGGAGGTAACGCTTGGCTGCGGGCGATGCCATGATGGAATCGATGGCGGCGCGGTTGGCGGCGGTGGCGGTACCGATGGCAATGGGGTTGTATTGGTTGCCCATCTGGAGGAAGTAGCCGGTGAGGCCCATGCCGTTGCCGAGGGTGTCGGCGCGGAGGGCTGCATCAAGCTGGGCTATGGCTCCCTGCCATTCGTTGATGGTCATTGTTTCGTAGAACTCAAGGTTGGCCGATGATTTGAGCAGCTCGCGAACACGGTCGTGCTCTTTCACGCCCGGAAGCTCAAGGAGAATCTGACCGTCCTTTTCAAGCTCCTGGATATTGGGGGCCACCACGCCGAACTGGTCGATACGGCTGCGGAGCACATTGGTGGATGAGCTTACGCGGTCTTTCACTTCCTGCTTCAGGGCGGCTTCAACTGCCTCGGCTTTCTCGCCGCGCTTCACCTGATCCTTGAACACTACCGACAGGTCGCCGGTGGGGTCAAGAGCTTTGTACTGCTGGCAGAAGATAGCCACATAGTCGTTGCTCTTGGTGGCTTTGACCACGGAGTCGGTGTTGGCAAGAGCCTTTTCAAAATATGGATTGCCATCAGCATTGGCCATAGAGCGGAGGATGTCGGGAACGGACACTTGGAGGGTCACGTTCATGCCGCCTTTGAGGTCGAGGCCAAGGCCAACGCCAAGTTTCTGAACTTCATTGTAAGTGTAGCCGAGCCATACTTTTTCTTTCGACACAGAGTCGATGTACGACTTGTAGGCCATGCGGTAGGTGTCGGAGTTAGTGCCCTGTGCACCGGCTGCCTGCTGCGCATACGCCTCAGCCTTGTTCTCGTAGTGGTTGCCCACCACGGTGAACGAGATGTAGAAGAGGCAAATGAGCACCAGGAAGATGGCTATTACACCGGCCACTATACTTCCCAATTTTCCATTGCTTTGCATGTGTTGATAGGTAAAATGAGTGTTTATATTAATTTTGTTAATTTCTGACTATGAAATTTCAGCCTGCAAATATAGTGAATTATTGTGAATAAATATCTGCAAGGCCAACAAAATGTTTTTTTCAGAGGGTCGAGATATATTGTTTCATCTCGTTTTCGTGGGCTTCGACGCTCTCAAGGAGCTTGATTTGTGCGCGTGTACGCACAAGGTTGTGCTCAGGATACTGTATTTTATAGTAGGTGTCACCGTTCACATAGTCAGTGAAGAAGCGCACGGCCTGCATGTAGGGAAACAGTTTGGCGGCATACGGAAGGTTCTCTTTCTCCACATCGGTGAGGAAGCTGCCGGCGGTGGAGAGATACCCTTGTGTGAAGGCGCGGAATATGTCCATGTTGAAGCTCACGCGGCTCAGGTCGGGGTCGTCCTCGGCGCCGGTGTTGGCGGCTGTGCGCAGGAAGTCGCCGTAGTCGCTGAACACAAAGGAGGGCATAACGGTGTCGAGGTCAATGACACATAGCACTTTGCCGGAGGCTTTGTCAAACAGCATATTGTTCACCTTGGTGTCGCAGTGGCATATGCGTTTGGGCAGCTTCCCTTGGCGGTGGAGCTGTTCGGCAAGGGTCATGGCTTCGGCACGGCGCAGAAGGTCGTCGGCAATGGCTCTCACTTCGGGTTCGTTGGCAAGGCGGTGCACAGGGTCGGCTTCAAGGGCTTCCTTGAGCTGCTGCAGCCGAAACTCCATGTTGTGGAAATCGGGGATGCTCTCGGTGAGGGTGTCGGGTATGTCAACGAGCATCGACTGGAATCGCCCGAACTCAGCTCCTGCCTCGCGGGAATATTTTTCGTTGACAATGTTGAAAGTGGCGCTGTCGCTCACAAGCACCATCATACGCCAGTAGTTGCCGTCCGCATCTTTATAGTAGCTCTTGGCTGTGTCGCTCTTGAGCGGTACGAACCTGAGCACATGGCGGTCGATATCCTCCACGCCTTGGTTGAGGAGCTTGGCGCGGATATGGTTGGTGACGGCAAGAATGTTGCGCTGCAATCCTTCCACATCTGTGAAAATGTGATGGTTGATGCGTTGGAGCACATAATCGGGCGCAGACTCCTCAGCGGTGCGCACCTTGAATGTGTCGTTGATGAGACCTTCGCCGAGCGGTGTGATGTCGGCCACGGTGCCTTCCAGTTCAAAGCGGTTGGCTATGTTCAAAAGTTTTTGATCCATGGTATGGTATTGTTAAAGTTGCAAATATCGCAATTTTTTGCAATTTCTCCAAAATTAGGTTAATATGTGGCTTCAAAAGCGCCGATTGATGCCGGGGAGCCCCATGGAGTGCCGTAGAAATCGGTGGCGGGGAGTGCGGTGTCGAGCTCGGTGTCGGCTGCTCCGATGGCCGGGGAGCCTTCGCGCAGACGGTAGTCGAAGTAGTAGCTCGCACGGTCGGTGAAAAACAGCGGGTCGCTGCCCCAGAGGATGGAAGTGAAATGTTCGTCATCGGTACCTTCGGCCTGCAGGATGCTGTTGGCCACATACACGCCGGTGTTGTCAAGCTCGTTCATATTGAGGTCGCCGCCGTTGCCCCACAGTATGCAGTTGTTCACTCTGGTGGCTGTGTAGGGGAGTCCGGATTCATCGTCGGTGGTCACATTGGCGTGCTGTATGGTGATCAGCGGCCCGGTGACTGCTGAGAACAGGTAGTTGTTGCTCAGTGTGCAGTGCAGGAGGTTGATGACTCCACCTTGGAACCAAGCCACGCCGTAGGCGCCCTCGGCGAGTTCGCACCCTATGGCGGTGATATTGGAGTGGAGCGTGGTGAGCACCCGGCCTCCGGAGTTGCGCAGACGGCAGTTGATGAGCTCAAGGGCGGGGGTGGTGCCGTTGGTGGTCACGGAATCTACCTGCACACCATAGTCGGTGTTTTTGACCACGGCAAACTCCATGCGCGACGGTTTGGCAGTGGGCGCGAAATATATGCCTCCCCACTGCTGCGACATTATTTCGTAGGGCACATTTGTGGCCACGAGGCCAAACCTGTCGCCGGTCATCTCCACCGGCTTCTCGGCAGTGCCTTTCACCTGTAGCTCGCCGCGCACTTTGAGCCTTGCGCCGGAGTGGAAATACAGTTTCATCCCTTCGCCGATGGTGAGGCGTGCGCCTTCGGCCACTACCAGCGAGTCAAAAATCTGTCGCGGCATGCCGTCGTTCCACTCTGTGTCGGCCTCAATGACAGTTCCGTGGAGCCTGTCCACATCCTGACCGTCGGCCGTGAGCACCACCTGCTGCACCACGCCGTTGGTTTCAAACTCCACTATATCCTCCACAGTGAGCGGAAGGGCGGAGTTCTGCACATCAAGGCAAGCGTCGATGAACACGTAGATGGAGTCGTTGGGGCGTATCTCCACGTTGGCAAATTCGCGGCCGCTCTGTCCGTCCACGTTGAGGCGGAACATTCCTGTGCCTCCGTTCTTGAATCCTACGCGGCTCATGGACAGAATCTTGTTGTGCGGATTGTAAACGCGGATGGAGAATGTGGGTGTGCCCTCCTGGGTGAACACTGTGCCCATCTTGAGGGTGTCGGTGGAGAATGTGGGCTGGTCGGACGGCGATGATGTTATGCCGTCCTCGATGCATGAAGTCAAGGCCAGACCGAAAAGCGTGGCAATGATATAGAATATGGATTGAAGTGGCTGTTTCATTATACTATTAACGAAAAGTGGGGGTTGATATTGTGAGTGTTGGTGCAACTATGTGGAAATCGCCGCTCGCCGACCCGTTGACATGGAGCATCAGGCCGGTGCGGTGGGGTGCGGCGAGCCGGGCCATGATGGGTGCGTTGACCGGACCGTCAACCTTCAGTTTCAGTATCGGCAGGGTATGGTCGGGTCCGGCTCCGCTGTGGGTGCGCAGCTCGATAGTGCCGTTGAAGTGAGAGGCGGCGACAGGCACCGTGAGCGTCAGCGGGGCCATGGTCAGCGGGGCCGTGAGGTGGGTGCGCCATTGGATGTGGCACTCCTCGGGCTCCTGCGCCACTTCGTAAGAGCCATCGGTGCCGGTGAGCCATACTCCGTTGTGGGAGTGTCCAATATGCTCAACGCGCTCGGGAAGCAGGAGATGGTGCCATTGGTTGTCGTGGAGCACTATGATATTGCCGAGGGTGTCGATGAAATATAGCGACTGCTGTCTGCTGTGCCAAGCCACTTGATGGAGCGGTGAGCTGATTGACGGGGGCAGCGCCGGAAGCGGACGCACTGAAGATGCGGAGCATATCACGGGGGTGCTGTCGGCCACTGCCACCACTCCCTGCGGGGTATGGACCACTGCTGCGGGCGAGGTCACGCTCCTCGGGTCGATGCGCGATGAGGTGACTTTGCCGTTGGCGGTGTTGACGGCCACGGTGTGGATGCCGGTGGGGGCGAATGCGTAGATGTGGCATCGCGAGAAGTCCCATGATGACTGACTTTTGACGGCTGTGGCGAGGGCTGTGATCTGTGATTGGCAGCAGAACCCTCCGCACACCGCCCGCAGCGGGTCGGATGAGTGGGCGGCTATCACTGCGCCCGGCATTGATTCAGGGGGTTGCGGGTTGGCTGTGGCTGCCGGAAGCGCTGTCAGCCCGGATTGGACGAGGGGCGTTGGCCTGAGGTCGGAGGATATGGCGTAGGCCATCAGTCCGTTGGCGGTGGGTGTGAGCTGGAATGAGGCTTCGGTGATTGTTCCTGAGCCGAGATGCTTCACATAGACGGTAAGCGCTGTGGCGCGTGGTTGGGCAATCGCCACGAGCGGAGCTATCGATGTGGGGCAGAAGGCGGAGCCGGAATGTCGGGTGGTGTAGGTCGAGGCACCGAGTGATATGGTCATGGCGGCTTCCCATGCTCCGGACTGCACATCCGCGGCAGCCGGGAACGATAGCGCCTCATTGCCGGACACGGTGGAGATGTTGCCCCACACGGTGGTGTCGCCGTTCTGCACCACACATCCGGCACTGAATGCCGCACCCGTCGCTATGATGCGCGACAGGGTGTTGTCGTCGGGCAGGGTCTCTTGACTCCCGAGTGTGTCGATGGCCGACCGTAGCTCTGACAGTTCGGCGTCAAGCGAGTCGGATGTTTGCGGGGTGAGCTGCACGGTGCGGCCTGTGGAGGTGAGGTCAATCCGCCCGATACGCATCATCAGCGCATCACAACCGGTAATGGTGGCCTGCAGCATCATCCGGAAAGTGGCGATGGTGGCTTCCATGTTGCGCTGCACGCCGGGCATCCACACCCCGAGGGTAGGGGAGTTGCCGGTGAGCCCGGAGAGGAGGGTGTGGGGGAGCCGGTCGGGAAGGATGGGGTGTAGCTGCGGTGTTGCCTCGACAATTATGGTGGCTGCATCGTTGCCTTGCTGCATCGGAGGCACCTCCACATTTATGGCATACGCTTTGGCTGCAATGTGGAGCGGCGATGTGGAGTAGGAGGAGCCGCTGCCACTGATGGGGGTGGAGATTTGCGAGGCGCACTGCCATCCGTCAATCCCCACAATGCTTACCGGGCTTCGCCACAGCTCGTTGCCATCGCTGTCAAGCACACGGTAGCGTACCCCCACAGGCTGTATCCACACACCGCCCGACAGAGCTTCAGTGCTCAGGGATGAATAAGCGTTGAGGATGGAGTCGCTCAGCCGTTGGAGGGAGTCGGTGGACGGAGTGGAGGATTGTCCGGAGCCGATGAGGGTGATGGCCACTGGGGAGCCGTATTTGGTGAGCGTGCCTTTCAGGCCGGCGGTGATGCTCACCTGCATGGCGGCGGAAGTGTGCTTCTGCGGGACGAGCCGGTTGCCGGTCGAGCGGGATAGCTGGAGCGGCCCGTCGGGAAGCATCACCACGATGCCGGACGGGGAGGCTGCAGCGCATCGCGGTTCTCCCTCGACCTGCATAAGCCATTCCGGCTCCATTCCGGCGGTGCCGATATACAGCTCGGCATGGTTCTCCGCATCCACAGGTGAATACATCAGCCACTCCCCGGAGTCGGGGAGCTGCAGCAGCGGGATGAGCTGGAAATCGCAGATTCTCAGTGGTTGGGGTGACACTGTGAGCGCATTTGCGCCTAAAAGTTTGGATGGAATGAGGTTGACGCAGCGGTCCACATCACAGGCCGCAGTCATGGCGCCGACAGGCATAGCAATGGCCGATTGCCTGGACGAGTGTTGTTTCATCATCATAAAAAATTAAGAAAAAGGTTGTAGAGTGCAAAGATAAGGCCGTCCTGGCCCGAACCGTTCAAAACTCTCCGGTTTTAACACTCTATAACATTATCGGATTTATAGGACTTATAGGATTTATCGAACTTATCCGACTTATAGGAATAAAATCAGCCGCAGCAGGAAGGCCCGGCTGCGGCTGGATATGAAGTCAGTTACGGTTCACTTTCGTCCTTTGAGGTCGTTGCGCACCTTAATCACAAAGATGATGGCACTCGCAAGCGTAGTGATGGTGTTGGTGACCACCAGAGGGATATTGCCCAAAAGTATGCCTTGCACCACAAAAAATATGCTGCCGAAGCCAAGCAAAAGGAAGGTGGGCATGGCAATGCCTTCAGTGTCGCGGGTGCGGATGGTGTACCATGCCTGTGGCAGGTAGCCGCAAACCATGCAGATGGCCGCAATATAGCCAACAATGGTAGTGATAGTTTCGGCAGTCATGAGATTTTATGTTAGGGTTTGATAGACAGATGGTTACTTTTCGCGCATATACACATTGATGGGTGTGCCGGAGAAATTCCAGTTTTCGCGGATTTTGTTTTCAAGATACCTGCGATACGGTTCTTTAACCCACTGCGGGAGGTTGCAGAAGAATATGAACGTGGGAATCTGGGCACCGCGGAGCATGGTCACATATTTGATTTTCACAAACTTGCCTTTGTTGGCAGGTGGGGGATATGCGGCTATGGCATCGAGCATCACAGTGTTGAGCTGCGAGGTTGGCACGGTGCGTTTGCGGTTGTTGTATACATCCACAGCGGTTTCGAGCACCTTGTAGATACGCTGTTTGGTGAGCGCGGAGCCGAAAATTATGGGGAAATCGGTGAACGGAGCGAAACGCTCGCGGATGGCGGCCTCGAAATGGGCAATGGCCTCGGGCGATTTGTTCTCCACAAGGTCCCATTTGTTGACGCACACCACCAGTCCCTTCTTGTTGCGCTGGATGAGGGAGAAGATGCTCACATCCTGCGACTCGATGCCGCGGGTGGCATCAATCATCAGTATGCACACATCCGAAGCCTCGATGGCGCGGATGGAACGGATCACCGAATAGTATTCGATATCTTCGTTCACTTTGGTTTTCTTGCGGATACCGGCTGTATCCACAAGATAGAAGTCAAAGCCGAATTTGTTGTAGCGGGTGTAGATGCTGTCGCGGGTGGTGCCGGCGATGTCGGTCACAATATGCCGTTCCTGTCCGATGAAAGCGTTGACAATCGACGATTTGCCTGCGTTGGGGCGTCCCACGATGGCAAATTTGGGAATGTCATCGAGCTTGTCCTGGCTGTCGGGGTCATCTTCGGGCAGATCCTTCACCACCTCGTCGAGGAGGTCGCCGGTGCCGAAGCCGTTTGCGGCTGACACGGGATACGGGTCGCCGAGGCCGAGGGAGTAGAATTCGGGCACATTGTAGAGCCAGTCATTGGAGTCCACCTTGTTGGCCACCAGAATCACGGGTTTGCGCGATTTGCGGAGTATTTCAGCCACATGGTCGTCAAGGTCGGTGACACCGTTCATGGCATCAACCACAAAAAGTATCACATCGGCCTGCTCGATGGCAAGGTGCACCTGCTTGTTGATTTCCCCTTCAAAAATATCTTCGGAGTTGACCACCCAACCGCCGGTGTCAACGATAGAGAAGTCTTTGCCGTTCCAATCCACGCGCCCATACTGACGGTCGCGGGTAGTGCCGGCGGTTTCGTCAACAATGGCTGTGCGGGTTTGGGTGAGTCGGTTGAAAAGTGTGGATTTGCCCACATTCGGGCGTCCCACGATGGCTACGAGTTGTGACATGCTTCAAATAATTTTGCTACAAAAATAGTTAAAAAGGGGATAACGGTCAAATTGTTATTCTATGTATCCGAAAGAGCGGAGCTTGTTTTCGCGGTTGCGCCAGTTGGGCTCAACTTTCACAAAAAGCTCAAGGAACACTTTTTTGCCGAAGAAAGTTTCGATATCCTTGCGTGCGGCGGTGCCCACTTTCTTGAGCATCGAGCCGCCTTTGCCAATAAGGATGCCTTTCTGGCTGTCGCGCTCCACATATATCACGGCCATGATATGTATGGCTCCGTCCTTCTCATCGAACTTCTCCACGATTACCTCGGTGGAATACGGCACTTCCTTGTCGTAGTTGAGCAGGATTTTCTCACGGATGATTTCGGTGACAAAGAATCGTGCGGGTTTGTCGGTGAGGGCGTCCTTGCCGAAGAATGGCGGCGACACCGGCAGGAGCTCCACGATGCGCTGCATGAGGTTGGACACATTGAAATGCTCCTTGGCGGATGTGGGGAAGATTTCAGCATTGGGCAACAATGCCTGCCAGCGGGCAACGATGTCGTTGAGCTGGGTCTGGTCCTTGAGGAGGTCGATTTTGTTGATTACCAGGAGCACGGGCACTTTCTCCTTGGCCACTTTGGCGAGAAAGTCGGAGTTTTTCTCGGGGTCCTCCACCACATCGGTCACATACACAAGCACATCGGCGTCGGTGAGGGCACCTTCGCTGAAGTCGAGCATGCTCTGCTGGAGCTTGTATTTGGGCTTGAGCACCCCGGGGGTGTCGCTGAACACTATCTGATAGTCAGGGGTGTTGACAATGCCCATGATTCTATGGCGTGTGGTCTGCGCCTTGGAGGTGATTATGGATATACGCTCGCCCACGAGGTCGTTCATGAGGGTTGATTTCCCCACATTGGGGTTGCCAACGATGTTGACAAATCCGGCTTTATGATTTTCGTTCATATATACTTTGTGGTTTGGTTAGTTATAATAAAACAATAATAGCACCCGAAAAGATGCTATTATTGAGATATTTTTGTGTGCAACGTGTGTGGTGAGGGGGTTAGAGATCCCAGATCACATACATTGCGCCCCATGTGAAGCCGGCACCGAAGGCAGTGAGTATGAGCTTGTCGCCTTTCTTGATGCGCTCCTTGTACTCATCGATGCAGAGGGGAATCGAGGCGGCGGAGGTGTTGCCGTAGTGCTCGATGTTGACGAGTACTTTTTCGGGGGCGATACCGGCGCGGGATGCAACGGCCTCGATGATGCGGAGGTTGGCCTGGTGAGGCACGAGCCAGTTCACATCGTCCATGGTGAGATTGTTGCGCTGAGCCACATCGAGCGAGGATGTGAGCATGTCGGTGACGGCGTGCTTGTACACAAACTTACCGTCCTGGAACACGTAGTGCTCGTCGGCATCCACGGTGGCGTGGCTGGCGGGATGTACGGAACCGCCGGCCTTCATCAGAAGGTGGTCGCGGCCAATGCCGTCAACGTGGAACACTGAGTCCATGATGCCGACAGGATTTTCCGATGGCTCGATGAGCATGGCTCCGGCAGCGTCGCCAAACAGAGGGCAGGTGGTGCGGTCCTTGTAGTTGACCATTGACGACATCATTTCGGCTGCCACAACCACAATTTTCTTGCGCAGGCCTGACTTGATGTATGCAGCAGCATCTTCCAATGCCACCAGGAAGCCTGCACAGGCTGCCTGTATGTCGTATGCATAGCAGTTGGTAAGGCCACACTGGTAAGCTATTACCGAACCGGTGGAGGGGAAACGGTAGTCGGGATTGGAAGTGGCGCAAATCAGCAGGTCCACTTCTTCAGGCTTTGTGCCGGTGTCGGCAAGGAGCTTGTTGACAGCCTGGATGCCCATATATGAGCTTCCGGCTTCCGGCTTTTTAAGGATGCGGCGCTCCTTGATGCCAACGCGGGTGGTGATCCACTCATCGTTGGTGTCCACCATTTTCGACAGCATGTCGTTGTCGAGAATGTCGTCGGGCACATAGGAGGAAACACCCGAAATACGTGCGTAAAGCATAATACTCTTAACTGAAAAATGTTAAAGCGCTTCGCAACCCCGGGGGCGCAAAGCGCAGTAAAGAAATTGTGGATTAAACCACTGCTGTTTTCTCGATGGCGAGTTTGCCACGGTAGTAGCCACATTCGCCGCATACAGTGTGATACACATGCCATGCGCCGCAGTTGGGGCAGAGAGCGAGAGTGGGGGCTACTGCCTTGTCGTGAGTTCTACGCTTGGCAGTGCGGGTTTTGGATTGTTTTCGTTTAGGATGTGCCATGATGACTTATTATTATTTGTTTGTTTTTTATTTGGTTTGCAAGCTTGCCGGTGGGCGGCTTGCGTGAAATGGTTCAATTCTCGGACTCCGGTTGCGGTGAGTCGCCTGTTGCAAGACCTTTGAGTGCGTCCCAGCGCGGGTCGGAGGCTTGTTGCTGCTCGGCGTCAATATTGTCAATCTCGTCGATGAGTTCGTCCTCAAGGTCGGTGTCCATATCATCGGGACGGTGTGCGCGGTGCTTCTTGAGCATGGCGGTCATCTGCCGGTTGCATTTGCCCAAAGGGTGCACATGCTTGATCGGTATCTGGAGCGCGATGGTGTCGTAGAGCATATATGCCACATTGAGGTAGTTCTCGCTCTCCGGGATGATCAGCAGGTCATCGGAGTCATCGTTGTAGTCCTCGCCGTACTTCACTGTGAAGTGGTATGTGGTGTCCACAGGCCATTCAAGGTTGTCAAGGCAACGGTCGCAGATCAGGGTCAGCATTCCGTTGATCACAAATGTGAGGTCGTAGATGTCATCCTTGTGGACCACAGTGAGCTTCACATCTACATCGGCATCATGGATGTCGGCGCTCTCCATATTCACGAAGAACTGTTTACCAAGCCGATACTCAAATGATTGAGTGCCGACGGGCATGCTTTTGAGCGGTATTTTGAATTCAGTAAACTTTCCCACGATGCTTATGCGTGTTGAAAAAAACTGTGCAAAGTTAGAAATTTCTTTTTACATAATCAACAATAGGTGCAAAAAAAATGTAGGGCGGAGGCTCATCGCACAGCTATTGTTGGTGCTTGGAAATGGCTATTTTAGCGGGGTGAGAAACTCTTCAGGGGTGAGTTTGGTGAACCATATGCGGTAGCCGTTGCTCTGGCGTTCGCCGCAGGCGTCGATCCCTTCCTCGGTGAGTATGCCGAGCGAGCCGTCGGGAAGTTCGGCCATGGACGAGTATGCTCCGGGGGCGCGGCTCACAAGGTGGGTGGGGATCCATGTGGTGCCGTTGTCATCGCTTCGGTAGATGGTTATATCCTCGCGGAATTTGCCGGGGGCGGGGAGGGAGTGGAGCAGCAGGTCGTTGCCGCCGTGGGTGTAGCGTATGATGGAGCCGTTGCAGGCGGCGGCGTGGAGTGAGGTGCCGGGGGTGGGCTCGCTCCATGTGGTGCCGTGGTCGGTGGAGGTGGCGAATATACGCTTGCCGTTGTAGCGTCCTTCGCCCCAGCGGTTGCGGATTGACATCAGGAGAGTGCCGTCGGACAGCTCGACTATCTTGGACTCATCGCCATCAAGGGTGGCGGGATTTTTGCTGACATGCCATGTGTGGCCGGTGTCATCGCTGTAGATGGCATATACGGGAAACCCTTCCACTCCGGGCTGACGGGTGATGAGGGCGAATATGATGCGTCCGTTCTTGAGCTGGAGCGCACGCCCCGAGGTGGCAAATGCACTGCAGCACTTGATGGGCTGCTTGCCTAACGAGTCCGTGGTGAGAATCTGCGGGTTGATATCCACTGCGGGCTGCCATGTGAGACCATTGTCGGTGGAGCGGGACACGCTGATATGTCCGGGTGTGGCCTGCCACAGTCCGTTGCCGTGGGTGGAGATGACGAGAATGTCGCCGCTCTTGCGGTCAACTACCACTGCGGGGTCGCCGTATCCACCGATGGAGTCGTTGGCGGCGATGAGGATATGGTTGCTCCATGTGGCGCCATTGTCGGTGGAGCGGCGGGCCACAACATCAATACGGTTGGGGAGGTCGTTGATATTGTCCCAGCGTTTGTCGGCAACGGCAAGCAATGAGCCGTCCTTGGCCACCACGAGTGCCGGAATGCGGTACTGCTTTGATCCTTCGTCGCCGGGGTTGTAAACGAGCGAGCGCAGTTGCTTGCCGTCGGGTGTGGTGTACTGTGCGGTGGTGATCTGGGCTATGCTGGAGGCCGATACAAAGATGGCGGCAGCGGCCAGGATGGGGCGTATGTTCATGGTCTGTTCGGTTTTTTGTTGTTTGGGCAAAGATACAATAATTATCTGTAATTCTTATAATTCTTATAATTCTTATGATTCTTATAACTCATATAATAATATAATATAGAAGTGGGTAATAATATAATAAAGAAGTGGGGCGCACTCCCGGTGCG